>Ga0209607_1000102_pt1 | contig 70245 bp, 49 predicted proteins | sample AD_UKC117_MetaG_FD_184413 | JGI IMG/M metagenome (GOLD analysis project Ga0209607, IMG submission 184413) | Active sludge microbial communities of municipal wastewater-treating anaerobic digesters from Hong Kong - AD_UKC117_MetaG (SPAdes)... | ecosystem: Engineered > Bioreactor > Anaerobic >... | reverse complement strand
CCCTTGCAAACAATGAAGCGGTCAGCGAGGAGGATCTCATCGAGTACCCCTTCATATGGGAGGCGGACACCAAGAACAAGGAGTCATGGACACGCAGGTTCGCGCCCAAGAAACGCCCCGAGATGTCAACGACCGATGATTATGCGATAATGGCTATGGTCGAGAACGGGCTTGGAATAAGCATACTTCCGGAGCTTGTAATGGCGCACAGCGACAGACACCTTGTCAAACGCGAGCTTACCCCGAAGGCGTTTCGCAACCTCGGCATAGCGGTCAACTTAGGGCAGAAGCCTTCTGCGTCGGCGAAAGCGTTTATCGCCCAAGCCGAAGCCTACATACAGGGCAACAATCCCGACAAGCTGTAACCCGTCGTTGCGAACAGGCGGACGAAGCCCATCACCCGCGGCGATTAAGACTATCAAAAAGCTCTTTGACCTGCTGCCTGTCATCGTCATGGTCGAAAATGGCATACAGCAGCGGAAAGGGAGAATAGTATTCCAACGCGCCTTGAGCGCCGAGCGCGGGGAAGCGCTCCGCAAGCCTTGCAAGAGCGCCTGTCGTAAAGTATTTCGCATACAGTTCCCGCATGGCGGGTTTTGCGTACTGCTCCAAGGTGAGCATACGCCGAAACCGACAGGGGAAGCCTGTCGTCCAATAGCTCAAAAGCTCCTCACCATAGGCTGAAAGCTCGTTTGCATCCGGCTCGTGACGGGTCTGTTCCATTCGCTCCACAATGGCGTCAAGGATGGCGCGCTTGCTTGCGAAATGGCGGTACAGCGCACCCTTGGAGAGGGAGAGACGCTGCGCAATGTCGCTCACAGACACGGCCTCAAAGCCGTATTTGGCGAACAGCGCAAGCGAGGTCTGAATAATCTTCTCTTTGGTGTTCAGCTCTTGCGCGCCCTTAAGTACGGCGGTCACGAGCGCGATATGCTCAAAGGCGGTCAGTCCGTCATCGCGTTGATCGAAGCAGCTTAGCTGTACCATTTCGGGATTGAGGTATTCATATATAAGAAAATGAGAGGGTTCAAGCAGGCTCATAAGCTCAAACTCGTCGGCCGAGAAGCGCATTCGCTCACCGCCCGCAGCCGCCATTTGCAGTATGTTCACGACACGCCTTGTCTTTGAGCAGAACAATCCGCCGTCGGGACAGTCGAAGGATATGCTGCTGCCCTCGGCGCAGATGGAGCCAAGCTTGTCTAAAATTGCGGCAAGGCTTTCACGCGTAAGGTAATAGCTCACACCCAACAGAGAGAAATGGGTCTTGCGGCTTATGTCAAAGCCACTCTCCATGAGGGCGGCTTTTATGTCGTCATTTTCTAAGTCCACAGGCACAAGTTGCAGGTTGGCGGGAACGTCAAGCCCCGCACGGCTTACGCGCTCAAGCTTGTCGGCTTGCGTCTTTGGATGGTCAAGTTCAAACACCGTCAGGTTTGTCAACAATTCCTTTTCACGCCACGCGAAGCTGTCAAGCCCCGCGCCAAGTATGACGTATTGGCTTGCGCCGCTCATGACGGCGACCTTCAGCGCGTCAAGGTTGAACGCGGATCGCGCAAGGGGTGTGGGCGCAAGCTGATGATTTACTATCCAATCAAGAGCCGCAGCGTCATCGGGACGCTCCATGTCATCGGGAGCAAAAAAGTCCCAGCCCGACAGCAGATAGCCCTTAATGCTCTCGTATTCCGCATCCGAGATAAAGCTTCGGATAAGCTTGTCGCAAAACACGGGGTTTTCGCTCCGCTCGTTGTGATACGCCACGGCGAATGCCGCCATAAGCGCGGTCATACTTGACTTGTCCATGTTCACCTCCAAGTAAACGTTCGTTCACTACATTATAGTAAACGTTCGTTCACTTGTCAAGCGTAATTGAGCCATCACCTTAGATGATTCACCTGTTTGCGTCTTAGGAAGGTGGACAAGGGGACAACCATGCCCTCACATATAAACATCCTGATTTGCGACAGCAACAATCCCTGCCGTCATTCTACGGGGTTTTCCCGCTTCAAACACAGTCCCTGTTTGCCCTTCAACCCTTCGTGTCATCCTGAGCGCAGTCGAAGGATCTTGCCGAAAACATAACAGTCAAGAGCCGCTCCCCCTGAATCACCCCCCACTGTCATCCTGAGCGCAGTCGAAGGATCTTGCCAAAAACACAACAGCCAAGAGCCGCTCCCCCAATGACCTCCATGTCCCCCGTGGGAGCGCCCCTATAACCGTAAGCTTGTTTCAAGATCCTTCGTCGCGCCGCTCCTCAGGATGACAGCGGAGGGGAGGAGCGAAACACATTTGGATTTCAGCGGGGGTTACCGCCCGAATGGGAAATAGGTTTCGATGTGGTTGATAATGTTTCGCTTTACTATTCCGAAGGATATTGCGGCAACGCTTGATTTTTTGCAGTGCTGCATATGATTGCGTCCGACCGCCAAAGCGTTTTATCCGCAACAACAAAACTGCCGCAACGAGGCGGCAGTCATTAAGAAAACAAATCAGTTTATTGCGACAGGGCCATAGTAGCTGCTTTCAAGCACAGCTTCAATGGGCGAGCAGCCCACGCCGCCCGCAAGGCAGTCATTCAACGGCCTTGTGAGAAGAAATCCAAGCTGCAGCTCTGCGCCGTATATGGTAAGCTCCCAATCATCGGAGACGGCCGAGCAGAGCGCTGCGTTCAACACGGCTCCGCTAAGTATAGCGCTCGAACCGCTCCCGATAAACAGCGAGGACGAGATCGCGGCGCCCGACACGAGCAGCTCACAGTCCACGACATAGAGATTGCCGCCCTGAAGCTGTACGGCCCAACCCGAACCCAGCTTCTCGGCGGAGACGGTAAGCTCCTTCAGCTTCAGCATTGCGTTTTGACCCACCGCGAAGCAGGCGGCTCCGCACAGGGAATCCCCCATTACAGAGACAGTCCCTTCGCCAACTATCTGTAATATACCAAGACTGCAATAGAATGCGCAGCAAAGCTCCTCGCCGGTTACATTGACCGCTATACTGTGACCATTCAGCCGCAGCTCTTTGCTGGAACTGACTTCGATCCGGGTGCGTCCTCCTGTGAAGCTGCCCGAAACGTCGTTCAGAAGCTCCACAACCTTGGCTTCGCCCTCCATCGCCGCGATAAGCTCATCGAAGTTGGATACCTCGGCAGGCGCAGTGGTGGGCTCGGGCGTCAACTCGACTACAAATTCGGCGTTTGCCGCGTCGGTGGAAGCAGTCGCCGTCTCTGCCGGAGCATCGCTCGACACACCGCATCCCAGGAGCTGCAGCAAAAGCATTATAGACAGTATCGCGGCAACCTTCCTCATGCTATGACGATGTTGACGATATTCTTGACGACTATGACCTTGCGTATGGTCTTGCCTTCCATGAACATCTTAATATCGGGGCAGGCGATTGCGGCCTTCTCGACCTCGGACCTGTCCGTGTCCGCGGGCAGGGCTATGCGCGCCCTGACCTTGCCGTTTATCTGAATTCCGTACTCAGTGGTCGCGGCCGCAAGCGCGTTCGGGTCGTACTTCGGCCATGCGCTGTGGTGCAGCGGCTCATATCCCAGCTCGGCGTTCATCTCCTCACAGATGTGCGGGGCGGCGGGGGAAAGCAGCAGCAGCAAGGTGTGCAGCTCGTCACGGGTGACGCTGCCATTCGCATAGAAATCATTGACAAGCGACATCATCGCGGCGATAGCGGTGTTGAACTTCATGCGCTCATAATCCTCGCCGACCTTCTTGACGGCAATATTGATACTGCGCTTGAGTTCCGAACTTTCGCCCTCGCCCTTGACCATAGACATAAGCCGCCAAACCCTGTCAAGGAATCGCTTGCAGCCCTTAACGCCGTTGTCGCTCCAGGGGATGTGCTGATCAAACGCGCCCATGAACATGATGTACAGCCTAAGGCTGTCCGCGCCGTACTCGTCGGCTATCACGTCGGGGTTGATAACGTTCCCGCGGGACTTGGACATCTTCTCGCCGTTTGCGCCCAAGACCATGCCGTGGCTTGTGCGCTTCTGATACGGCTCGGAGGTGGGGACGACGCCGCAGTCATAGAGGAACTTATGCCAGAAGCGCGAGTACAGCAGGTGCAGCGTGGTGTGTTCCATGCCGCCGTTGTACCAGTCTACGGGCATCCAATACTTCATCTCGTCCCAAGAGGCGAGGCACTTGTCATTGTGAGGATCGGTATAGCGCAGGAAGTACCAGCTTGACCCCGCCCAGTTGGGCATGACGTCGGTCTCACGCTGAGCGGGTGCGCCACACACGGGACAGGTGGTGTTAATCCACTCCGTTGCCTTCGACAGCGCGGATGAGCCATCCTCGGCGGGAGTAAAGTCATCAATCATGGGAAGGGTCAACGGGAGCTGATCCTCGGGTATGGGTACCCAGCCGCAGTGCTCGCAATGTACTAAGGGAATCGGCTCGCCCCAATAGCGCTGACGGGTGAACACCCAGTCGCGCAGCTTGTAGTTGACCTTGCGCTCGCCTATGCCGCGCTCCTCAAGCCATGTTGTAATGGCGGGAATGGCGTCCTTGACCTCCATGCCTGTGATGAAGCCGGAATTGACCATAACGCCCTTGTCGCAGTCGGTGTAGGCCTCGTTCTCGACGTCGCCGCCCTTGACGACCTCAACAATGGGCAGGTTGAACGCCTTGGCAAACGCCCAGTCACGGGAGTCATGACCGGGAACGGCCATGATTGCGCCGGTGCCGTAGGTCATCAGAACGTAGTCCGAGACGAACACGGGTATTTCAGCGCCGTTCACCGGATTTATGGCGCTGATGCCGTCTATGCGAACGCCGGTCTTGTCGTGCGCAAGCTCGCTGCGCTCGAAATCACTCTTCTTCGCTGCGGCCTGACGGTATGCGTCAACCTCATCGATGTTATTAATGACAGACCTGTACTTTTCAATCATGGGGTGTTCGGGAGAAACCACCATGTAGGTCACTCCGAACAGCGTGTCGGGACGGGTGGTGTAAATTAACAGCTCATCATCAACTCCGCTCAAACGGAACTTAACCTGTGCGCCCTCGCTTCGGCCTATCCAGTTGCGCTGCTGAATCTTGACCGGCTCGATGAAGTCAAGGTCGTCAAGACCGTCCAAGAGCTTCTGAGCGTAGTCGGTTATCTTGAGCATCCACTGTGAGCGCACGCGCTGCACAACGGGGCCGCCGCAGCGTTCGCAAACGCCGTCAACGACTTCCTCGTTGGCAAGCCCTACCTTACAGCAGGTGCAGAAGTTTATGGGTATCTCCGCCTTGTACGCTAAGCCCTTTTCAAAGAGCTTGAGGAAAATCCACTGCGTCCAACGGTAGTATGAGGGATCGGAGGTGTTGACCTCGCGGCTGTAATCGAAGGAGAAGCCTAACTTTTGCATCTGTTCGCGGAAATGACGGATATTGCGCTCCGTCACGACCACAGGATGTATGCCCGTCTTTATCGCGTAGTTTTCCGTTGGCAGACCGAAGGCGTCGTAGCCTATCGGGAATAGGACGTTGAAGCCCTCCATGCGCCGCTTACGGGCGATAACGTCTATCGCCGTGTAGGGACGCGGGTGGCCGACGTGCAACCCCTCTCCTGACGGGTAGGGGAACTCGACAAGGCCGTAGAACTTGGGCTTGTCGTGCGAGGCTTCAGCCTCAAAGCAATGGCTTTCGCTCCAAATGCGCTGCCACTTGGGTTCGATTGACTTAGGATCATAATCGGGTCTCATCTTTTGTACCTCACCATCTTATGGAAACTTATACTAATGTAAACGCTTTTGCCATGTTTGTCAAACGTCTTGTTGTGGTTTTTCAGTTAGAAGCAGCGCGGGTGTGAAATTCAAATAGTCCGCCGAGCTTAGGACATAGCGCACTCCGTCCCTTGTTATCGCGGGACAGCCACCCTCGACCTTGTTGTGCAGATGTCCGTACACCACCAGCTTGACTTTCGGGTATTCGCGGATAAGCTCCGTAAACCCGGAGCCTTCGCCGCTCTCCGTGAAGGGCGGATAGTGCAGCATGGCAACCGCGGGCTTGTCGTTGGGGAGAGCCTCCAAGGAAAGCCGAAACCGCTGCAGCTCGCGCTCATATATGCGCCTGTCATCCTTTTCGGAGAAAGCGGCGCCCTTTGGGATGAGCCAACCGCGTGTGCCGCATACCGCGCAAAAGCCCAAATCCACGGCGTTGTTCTGAATCGCAAAAACGGACGGGGGCAGCGCGGCCAAAACCTTGGAATAGCTCTGCCACCAATAGTCATGATTGCCCCGCAGGAGTATCTTGCGCCCGGGGAGCGAGTGCAAAAGCTCCAAGTCCATGGCGGCGTCTGAGAGCCGCATAGCCCAGCTTATGTCGCCCGCGATAAGCACCGTGTCGCCGTCCTCCACCGTGTCGCGCCAAGCCGTCTTTAGCCGCTCGGCATGACCCTCCCACCGTGGACCGAAAATGTCCATGGCTTTGTCGGGATTGCACTCGGAAAGGTGAACATCGCTTATAGCGAACAGACGAGGCACCTTCTCTCAGTCCTCTTCTTCCGGCTCGTCCAAAATCTCATCGCCAAGCTCGGATTCGCGTATCTTATCGGCGGTAAGCTCTAAGTTCTGCTGACGTCTCTGTTCCTCAAGGCATTCGCGGCACAGCTCCTGACCCTCTTCGGCGGGAGCCTCGCCGCATTCGCTGCACATGATAACCTCGTCAACGGATACAATAGTATGCTTCTTGCGCGAAGCCGCGCAAACGCTGCATATCTCCTCGCCTGCGCGAAGATAGTTGGTTTCACAATGGGGACATTTCCTTAATGCCATAAGTTTACCTCGGTTATTTGTTTCTTTATAGTATGCGTGTCTCACGCGGAAGTTTCAAGACCCTATTCCTTATCGTCACGCGGAAGGCAGTCTGCCCAAATCTGACCGATACGATCCCTCACAAGCTGAAGGTTCTCGCCCGTCTGTGAGGAGAAGGGTATGGCGTAAGGCGGCGCGCCCAAGTGCTTAGCGTTGGCGTTGGCCTGGGCAACGCGCTTTGCGCGGGGCAGCTTGTCCGACTTGGTGGCCACAAGCGTGTAGGGTATGCCATAGTACAGCAGGTAGCGGAACATCGCAAGGTCGTGCATGGTGGGCTCGTGCCGTATGTCAATCAGCATGATGACGTGGCGAACCCTGCCGGACGCCAGATAATTCTCCATCAGCTCACCCCAGCTCTTCTGCTCCGTCTTGGACGCCTTCGCAAAGCCGTAGCCGGGCAGGTCCACAAGGTAGAAGGAACGATTGATAAGAAAATAGTTGACAAGCCGCGTCTTGCCGGGCTGCTGCGAGGTGCGCGCCAGCTTGCCGTTGCCGGTCACGGCGTTTATGAAGCTGCTCTTGCCGACGTTGCTCTTGCCCACTATGGCAAGCTCCATGGGAAGCTCCGCAGGAAGCTTCTGACCAATGCAGTAGCTTGTAGCAAACTCAGCCTGTTTTATCCTGAAATTCTCGTCCATGGGTTAGAGTATACATGTGATTTTTCGATTGTCAAGGGATAATAAGGCGAAAAAACAGCTTTATGCTGAAGGTTTTACCCGCCATAGACAGCCCGACGCGCTCCGTGTTGTCGGGGCGACAGACGATGCTGTCTTATCCTCGAAGAAGCGTTTTTGCTCCGCGCCCCCTAAAGGAGGGCAGCAGGAGGAAACGGCTGCCCGCCTTTAGCGTTTTGTTGACGGCGCGGATACGGGCGCTCTGTCGCGTACCCGCTTCGGACAGCTTCGGTGACAAAGCCACGTTGCTCAACTCCACCGAAACCGTCTTTGAGTCAGGGACGCGATTTCGCTGTACAATCATCATTGCCCGATTTTGAGTCACATATTCAAGCTTATGCCGCGTCGCTCCAAAATAATCTTCATATACACATGAACCTGACGCCTTACCTTGGAAAGCGTTTACAGCAAGGAACAAACAAAGCCTGCCGCGGGGGGAACGGCAGGCTTTTCGGGGGGGATATGGTACCGCGTCAGGGGGGCGCGGCCTGTTATCAGAAGGTTACGGTAACTTCGTACTGCTGTCCGTCCCTCTGTATAATCAGTATTGCCGTATCGCCGACGTCGTATGCAGCGATAGCGTCCTGAAGATCGTCATTCGACGAAATCGTTGCATTATCGACGGCTAGAATGCAGTCGCCGACCTCAAGACCCGCAGTCTCGGCCGCGCTGCCTTCACTGACGGAGGCAATCTGTACGCAGCTTGAACGGTATGACCATGCGCCCATACTCTGCCTTAGCGTAACGTTCTGAGTGGTTACGCCTAAGGTGGCTCTGCCGGTTACATAGCCGTAGTTCAGAAGGTCGTTTATCTCGTTGACGACGCTGTTGACGGGGATAGCGAAGCCCAAGCCCTCAGCGTCGGAGTCGGTCACCTTGGCGTTGACTATGCCGATGAGCTTGCCGGAGGAGTTGAACAGGCCGCCGCCCGAATTACCCGGGCTGATAGCCGCGTCGGTCTGTACCAGCGTCATGGAAGTGCCTTCGACCTTGACGGTACGGGACACGGCGGAGATTATACCATAGGTCGCCGTGCCGCGCAGCTCGCCCAAGGGGTTGCCGATGGCGATAACGTCCTCACCTACCGTGAGCATGTCGGAATCGCCGAAGGTCGCGGCCGTGAGCCCATCCGCGTCAATCTTGAGCAGGGCGATGTCAAGCCTGTTGTCGGTGCCGACCAGAGCGGCCTCATAGCTTGCGTCGTCGTTTAGGGTCACGGTGATGGACTTCGCGTTATCAACAACATGGGCGCAGGTGACGATGTAACCGTCCTCAGTGATGATGATGCCGCTGCCGCTGCCGCTTGTGGTTTCGCTTGTATACCAGCCGTAGCCCGATTCGGTCGTGATATCGATTCCGACGACCGAGGGAGCCGCCATTTCAACCACCTGCGCCTTGGTGTACGGCCCGTCCGAAGCCATAGATGTAGTGTTTGACGCCGAGGTCTCAAGCTGATAAGCGTTGTCGCTTGACGCGCTGTCCGCCGTCTGAGCCGTTTGCGTTGCTTCGGGCAACGAAGCCCCCGCGCTCTCCTCAAGCTTGCTGCGGCTGCCGACGACGACCATGGTGGTCACAAGCAGCACCGCGATAAGACTGCAGCACACGATCACGGTTATAGCCGAGGCTGACAGCCCTTTCTTCTTCTTCCGGGGCGAGGGTTCCTGATAGTAGTAGTAATTGTCATTTTCCATAGCTTTCTCCTTAGGCTTTGCGCCTTAATCTTTGGAATGAGTGCATTATATATCAAAATTGTGGCAAAGCAAGGACGAAGCGGGTACGATTCTGTGGAATATTTGCAAAGTGTATTACAATTTTGCTTGACATTCCGTTCACATTGCCGCAAAATGGCTCTATGCAAAACGTATTTAAAAACATCTTCAAGTATCTGTTCCGCGCGCTTCAGGGGATGATTATCGGACTGTCCATCCTCATACCGGGCGTAAGCGGAGGTTCCATGCTTATGGTATTCGGAGCATACGAACAGGCCGTGTCCATTACAAGCCGTGACAAGCAGACGCGCCGCAAGGCGATAGTCTTTCTTATCCCTTACATTATCGGCATAGTTTTGGGCGTTCTGCTGCTTGCGGGCGTGATAAAGCTGTGCTTTGAACGCTTCACGCTCCAAACCGTGCTGATGTTTGTGGGACTTATCCTTGGCAGCCTGCCTATGCTGATTGGGCATGTCAAGGGCAAGAAGGTCACTTGGGTATGCATAGCACTGCTTGTGGCGATGATGGCGATTCTCATAGTGCAGCCTTGGCTTTCACAGTCGAGCACCGCCAACGCGGATCTGACCTTCAGCTTTGGCGGAGTGCTTATGGGCATACTGCTTGGGTTCATTGCCGCGACGACAATGATAATCCCGGGCGTTTCCGGCTCCATGGTCATGCTGATTTTGGGCTATTACCACAGCCTCATAGGTCATGTGGACGGCTTCAAGACCGCGCTGTTCTCACTTGACTGGGCTGAAATGCTCACCCACGCGAAGGTGCTTATACCATTCGGAATAGGTGTAATCGCAAGCCTGCTGCTTGTGACAAAAGCGCTGAAGTGGCTGTTTGACAAGCACCCCACGCCGACGTATTGGGCGATTATCGGGCTTATGGTCGCTTCTCCCTACGCCATCTTCGTCAAGTCGAACATCACCATGGACATGATGACCGCCGTGAACATCATTACCGGCATTGTATGCCTTGTCATAGGCTTTGCAGTATCCTTCCTTATGTACAAGCGTGAGAGCAAAGGCTAAACGCCTTTATCGGTAAACCTTCACCCGCCCGCGGAACACCCTTGCAAGGGTTTCCGTGAGGCGGTTTTTTGGTCTTCCGGAAAGGTCGCAGATGACAAGCCTTTCGGGGGCCATGTTGATGAGCAGCCGCACAACGCCGTCGGGGGAGCAGTCCACGTATTCTATGCGAATAAGCGAATCGTCTGTGAGAGTACAGCTTCCGTCGGCGTGTATGCACAGCATCAGCTCCGCCATACGCGCAGGGCGCCTGCCCACATACTCGTTGAGGGCTGAGGTCAGCTCATCGTACTCCTTGCACATAAGCGCCTCGGTCGCGGCCTGCTCACAGCAAAGCTCCCAACAGAGCAGAATGTCCTGCATACGGAAGCGCAGAAAGCCGTCAAGACAGAGCGTATCGCTCTCGCGAAGGTAGTTCTCAAGCTCGCGCTCAAGAGCAAGCGTATTCTCCTGCGCCCGCGCCCTGCACAAAGCGTCGGTAAGCACCTCCTGCTTTTCCGAGAGGGTCAACGGCAAATCGTCCACCATGCGCGCCAGCACGAAATGCTGCATATCGCGCACAAGCACCATGGCAAAGGCTTTGGCGGTCTGCGCGTATCCGCCGCCCTTTGTGCACACTGTCACGGCGTCGCTTTCGCATGAAAGCTCGGCGGAGGGAAGACGGCGCGAGAGCGCCTTACAGAGGTCTATATCGTATTCATCGGAAGTCAAAGTCCAACTCGGCATAGCGTACTCCTTCAAAGTATTATATGAAGCCGCTTGAATATTCTGTGCAGGTCGCGCAAAGATTATGAGTATCGAAAGAAAATCAGAGTTCTGTTATAAGACGCTTTCGATTATGCAAAAAGAAGTCTCAACGGGCGGCGGAGGGCAGGCTTGATTGAATAATGGGGGTATCTTTTAGACAAGGGCACAGGGTGTTGACTTTTGCGGGTTGTTGCTTTAGAATATTCAGTTGGGAAGGTAGGATTAGTTGGTGGGACGAAAAAGAAAGAGCTGGATCCGTCATGTGGTCGAGATCAAGGGGGGCGCGCTCGAATCGAGCGACAAGAGCTTTAGGGCGATTTTTGACGTCACCTTCGAGGCAAGGGATATACTCTTTGCCGAGAGGATGGCGGTTCATCGCACAGAGCAGCTTACCTACGGACAGATATACGACGCGGTTTTGAAGGCGTCTGAGGGACTGTATAAGCTCATAGGCTCGAGCCACGGCTATGTCGGGCTTGAGATGGAGAGCTGCCCCGAATGGATAGTCGCGTTTTGGGCGATACTCAGGAGCGGCAACAAGCCGTATCTTGTGAACTGCCGTTACCCAAAGAAGCTTTCCGCGGGCATATTGAAAACGCTGAACATTCATTATGTAGTGGGGCTGAAGCCCACGGAGCTTGACGCGCAATATATAGACTATGCTTCCCTGCCGCAAACGGACGGCGAGGGCTTTGAAGGCGATTTCGAGGACGAGATAGCCCTGTCAACCTCCGCTACGACGCTGAAGGAGACGGTGTGCTTTTATAGGGGGCGGGAGGTTTCGGAACAGATACTCTCGGCCAGGGCCATACTTGAGGAGTGTCCCAAGATGGCAAACCACTACAAGGGTCACCTAAAGCAGCTTGCGTTCCTGCCCTTCTATCACATATTCGGCCTTGTCGCCGTCTACTTTTGGTTCTCCTTCTTCGGCTGCTCCTTCGTGTTTTTGCCTGACTATTCCGGCGACAGCATACTTAACACATGCCGAAAATTCCAAGTGACACACATCTTCGCGGTGCCGCTTCTGTGGAACACCATGGTAAAGCAGGTGTTCAAGGAAGCGGAGAAGAACCCGAAAACTCTAAAGCAGCTTAACAGCGGACTTGAGCTGTGTACCAAGATACAAAACCTTTTCCCCGGCATAGGCGCGGGGGTTTCAAAGTGGCTCATGCGCAGCGTGACAGACAGGCTTTTGGGCAGGTCGATACAGTACTGTATTTCGGGCGGCAGCAGCATCAATTTGGATACGCTGTATTTCTTTAACGCGATAGGCTACTCCATGCGCACGGGCTTTGGCATGAGCGAGGTCGGCATAAGCTCGGTTGACCTTAGGAACGGACCTTCGAACCTCAATCAAAATTCACTCGGACGCCCCTTTTCATCGGTAGAGTACCGCATCAACGAGCGGGGTACGCTTGAGATACGCGGATCGTCTATAAGTCATAGGAAGCTGGTCAACGGCAAGGAGATTATTACCTCCGACTGGCTTGACACGGGCGACATAGTGGACTGCTCGAACGGATACTATTTCTATCGCGGCAGAATGAGCGACGCGGTGATTGGGGAGAACGGCGAGAATATCAACCCCGACATGATAGAGGAGCATTTGCTGCTGCGTGACGCCCTGCACTATTGCGTCTTGGGTATGCCCACGGCTGACGGCTCTGAGCGGCTTACGCTCATCGTTCAGATAAGCGAATACCTTTCCGCCGCGATGCTGCAAGGGCTCATCGACGAGGCATACGCGGTGAACAAGGCGCTGCCTTCGGTTACAAGGGTACAGGACTTTTTCTTTACCTATGACCCCATAGCCGTCACGACCGCCGTCAAGGTGGGCAGGATGGCCTTGAGGCGAGCCATAGCGAACGATGGCGTGAAGCTCGTTCCTTTCGCCGAGCTTGCGGCAAAAGTCCGACAGGTTTCATCGGACGATTTCGACCCTAATGACGCCCTGTCCCAAAAGGTGCGTTCATTGTTCGCCAAGGCATTGCACGAGGACGCGGATAAGGTGGGCGACGACGCTCATTTCATGAACGATTTAGGCGGGTCGAGTATTGAGTACTTCACACTCATGACCCTGCTGTACGATGAGTTTGGAACTTTCACCGCCAACGAGAGAGAGACCTACTGCTACACCGTGCGTGAGGTCTGTCGCTACATCAGGAGGCATATGTGAGCTTTGGGAGCGACGAAAAACCCTGCAAGCCCGTCTTGGGCTTTGTGAAGCTGAGTGGGTTTCTGCCCGCGCTGCTCTTTTTCAAGTGGAAACTGTATTATGAGAACGAGAACGCAAAGCGGCGTTTGCCCGCGCCGTGTTTGCTCGTGTCAAACCATAAAAAACTTTCGGACTATGTGCTGTACATGATGGTATTTTTCGGGCGCACGCTGCGAATACTCATAGCTGAGGTCATGTACAACAAGGGCAAGGGATTCGCAAGGTTCCTAAATATGCTGGGCGGAATCAGGGTGGACAGGAACGCCTTTGATTTCGGATTCATTGCGAGAACGCTGCAAGCCCTTGACAACGGCGAGGTCGTAGCTGTATTTCCGCAGGGGCGTCTGCCCGTGGGCGATAAGGAATGGCCCTTCAAGCCCAGCGTGAGCTATATAGCCCTTCGCACTTTCGCTCCGATAATCCCTGTGTTCACCGACGGCAGCTACGGGCTGCTTAAGAGGGCGCACGTCATGATAGGCGAGGCGATAGACATTAGGGAATGGACAGACGAAAAGGAGCCTGACGGAGCGGAGATAGAGCGGCTGACGCAGGTGCTTCAGGACAAGGTGTTTGCCTTAGGCGAAGAACTCAAGAGAAGGACAGCGGTGAAGTGACTACGGAGCCAAAGAAGCAAAAAAGCCGATTCCTAAAGATTTTTGAGCCGAAATACATTGCCATGGACTTCGGGCGGCTGTTTGCCATACCCGCAAGGCTTGCGTTCAGGTTCAAGGTTTACACCAAGGACGGGGGCGAGGAGCTTTGGCCCGTGAGGGGCCGCGCTCTTGTCGTCGCCAACCATACGAGCTTCGCCGATCCCTTCAAGATTTACGGCGCGTTCTGGTACAGGCGCGTGTTCATGATTACCTCCAAGGAGACCATGGACGGAGGCATGAGGAGCGTGCTTATGAAGGGCATGGGCTGCATCAGGATCGACCGCGACATAGCGGACATTGAGTGTATAAAGCAGGCGGTCAAGCTCCTAAAGGACGGCAGGATTGTAGCGATGTTTCCACAGGGCGGTATTTCAAGGGACGACAGGCTGGATAATATCAAGCAGGGCGCGGTTCTTATCGCGATGCAGGCGGGGGTTCCCATCATACCGATGTACTTTGAGCCGAGGAGCAAGTGGTATAAAAGGATGCGCGCAGTCATGGGCAACCCGCTTGTGTGCAGCGATTACTGCAAGAAGCGCTTGCCGGGGATGGCTGACATAGAGCTTTTGACAAACGAACTTTTGAAGCGAACAATAGAGTGTAAAGACGTGTTAGAACGCGGGAAAGGCAAGGATTGATATGGACGCCATGCAGCGCCTTTGTGCGGTGGTCAAACAGGTATTCGACGATGAAATTGATATAAGCGGAGCGAATGAGGACACGAAGCTCAAGGATCTCGGTATCAACTCCGTGGGGCTTTTGTATATGGCGATAGCTCTTGAGGAGGAGTTTGGGGTTAAGTTCCTAAACAGCGATATCGGTCATATTCAAACCGTAGGCGACGTTGTCAAGAGGATAGAGGCCAAGAATGAGATGGACAGAGGGTGAGCCGACATACGGCGACATGATAAGGGTTGCGGTGAAGTTCTATCACCACTACGGGATTTATGTTGATGAAGGACAGGTGGTGCAGTTCGGCTATCCCGACAACAGCGGAATAAAAAGCGAGGACGTCGCGGTGCTGACAAGCGACCTTGTGACCTTCGCTCACGGCGGGTGCGTGGAGGTTGGAGCGCCGAGCATGAAGGAGCTTTTCACAAAGCGCTCGGCAAACGAGACCGTGAAGTATGCGCTCTCAAGGTTAGGGCAGGGCGGCTATGATATACTGCACAACAACTGCGAGCATTTCGCGATGGAGTGCATGTTCGGTGAACCAAGGTCAAGCCTTGTGGACGGCGTTCGCCAAGAGGTTCGCCGCAAGCTCAATAAGGTTCGGGAACAATAGCATAGGTAAAGAAATATAGGCTCTCCGACATAGAATCGGACAGCCTATTTTGTTGCTTTACAGTAAAACCTATGCAAGTGACGCGAACTCCCCGCGGGACAAGCTGTTTCCGCCGTGAGCGCCTCTTGACTACTCAAGCCTTTAGCAAGATCCTTCGACTGACGCTCAGGATGACAACGGTAGTTGAAGGGCGAATAGGGAATGTGCTTGAGAGCGGTTAAACTCAACTGTCATCCTGAGGAGCAACGCTCCGAAGGATCTTGAAACAAGCTTGCAGAAAAAAGAGCCGCTCCCCCCGTGCTACACGGCGCGTCCCGACGTATACCAAATGGCGCGCGAGGGCGTCAGAGGTCGGATAAATTAACGGTCAGCCCCATATTCGCTTTTACCATTTACTAAAGAATTTACTATGGCAGCTTGTATATCTGTATATTGCCCGCGTCATATATAAGCTCACAGGAGCCTGCAAAGTACTCATTGTCAAGTGAATAGTTTGCGCGCTCAAAGTCGCCGATGCAGACATAGTCCACACTGTATTTCTCGAAAAGCTCCGTGCTGCCGATCGGGTTTTCGAACATGGATGTTACCTCGCCGCGGCGTTCCGTGGTGTCTACGCCGTGATAGTATAGGAAGGTGTTGGTGCCGCATACGATGTCGCGTCCCGTCAGCACCGCCACGGTGTTGAGATGCCAGTTAGCATCGGTAAGGAAGGTTGCGTCCGGGTCTGTGTTCTCAAGTATGAACTCGGACGCTTGAACCTGAGCTGCCGAAAAAGCCTGATACTTGCTGCGCATTTCGCGCACAATGGTCATAGCTCCGGAGAGGAACAGGGTTATCGACATAAGATAAGCGCACAGCCTCAACGCGGTGTGCGCGCCCCAACGCTCAAAGCGAGGCAACTTTTCAGGCTTGAACAACAGCTGTGTCGCTGTGCAGAGCAGCGCAAGGGCCACGAGCAGGAAGAACGCCCCCTTGCTTGTGAAGCTGATATAGGAGCTTGAATATTGCCTGTACATAACCACGAGCAGGCTTATGATAAGCCCCGACGAGGCTATGAGCGACAGGCTGTGAACTATCGTTGGGAAGCTCTCCCCGCCGCGCCCAAGCGCCTTAAGTCTGACCCCCTGAAGGTATGTGCAGAAGCCCAACAGCACAATAAGCGTACACGCAGAGCCAAACTCCATATCGATAGTGCCTTTGGCGGATATCAGCTTGATAAAGAGGTAGATAAAGACCGCTCCAGAGAGCAGAGCAGAGACAATTCGGTCTGCCCTTGCCCTTGCTTCGGGGCTGCTGCGGCGCTCCGTCCAAAGCTTTGCCTTGTTGTACAGCACCCCCAAGAGCTTTGCGGTCAGCCCGCACAGGTAGGCGAACCAAACGAACAGCAGCTTATTGTTGTCGTAGATATTCGGCTGAAAGATTACGCATTCAGCTATAAACCACAGCACCAAGGGCGCGAGCACGATCTGTCTGTCGCGCTTTGAGAGGAGCAGAAGCGAGAAGGGCAGCAGTATGAACAGCCAACCGAGGTTCTTGACATAGAACCAAAGGTAGGAATCTATCTCGTTCGCCCAGTTGAAGTGAACCTGAACCATACTGCTTTCAGAGGCCTGCGAGAAGGTGAATATGACAAGCTGCGGCAGAGCCAAGAGTATCGCCGCGCCGCCGTATATGAGCCAACCTGTAAGCCGTCTCTTATTGAAGTGCAGTATGAGGTCATACAGGCAGTAAACGCCCGAAATGACGCCGAGAGCAAGGAAGGAATGGGTGTGAATCAGCGGCAGCCCGCCCGCCAAAAGTATGAGTATGGGCAGGTTCTTGCGCTCATTGCTGAACATCCAACCGTGCAGCAGGTACAGGCAGGGGAACAGAAACGCCCACCCAAACAGCGTGGCCCTTTGCGGCACAAGCATATCGACTATGGGGTTGACCCAGCGAAGCCCGATACGCGGCAGGTTTGTCGGCGTCTCATAAAAGCCGTCCAGAAGGTTGACAAGGTTGTTGGCGGTGCCCGAGCCTAAAAGGGTGGACAGCGCGGACGAACCATTGTTGATGAGGTCGAAGAAGTACGCGAAGCCGAAGCCGCCGCCAACGAAGAACAGCAGCGTCGCAAAGACGGCTCTGCCCTTGCGCTTAAGCCACTGCTCAAAGAAGATGTAGACGCCTACAAGCACCAGCACATAGGCGTAAATCGCGGGTATGAGATAGGCTGTGCGCAAAGGGCAACCCAGCACACAGAGCGCGGAGCTTGAAACCTCGTTTAGAAAGGGGTAATTGATGGTATGCCCGGGGAAGATGCTGTATTCGGGTGGGAAAACGCCCTGCTCGGCGATGCTTGAGATGAACCCAAGGTGCATGGCAAGGTCGCCGTAGGTGGTCTGCCCGACAAAGAGTGCGCCGTCCTCCGGCATGATGATATGCGTTAAAAAGAGGTACAGACCGACCGCGAACATGGGCAGCAGCGCCGCCAAGGGGATGAGCCTGTTTATGGCTTTCTTCAGCCCCGCGATACGCCCCTTAGCCTTCAGCGAGCAGTAAGCACCAAGCACCAGCGCGACGCCAAGCCCCAAAAGCACCGATAGGGTGTTGAAGCCAAATATGAACGCAAACAGGGAGGGGAGCCACGTCATCATGAACAGCCCAAGCACAAGACCGAAGAACAGCCTTATGGTGGGCCGTTTATGCGCCAGCAGAACCTCCGAGATGTAAACGCCGCACAGCGCGCACATGAGGGTGTATAGGAGCGACAGAACCATGGTTTCCCCCTTCCCAAAGACCTTATTTGGTCATGAACAGCACGCCGATGGTGTTTGGCCCGCAGTGAGCGGTGATGGTGCAGGAGGCGTAGGTATAGAATACCTCCAAAAAGGGCTGAAGCTTTAGAGCCTGCTCGCGCACCTCGTCAAGCGTCTCAATTGACGCCGACGAGCAGGTGATAAATAGCTTGTCGGTGACGATGTCGGTTCTGCCCGCAAGCTGATCCTCGACATACTTGGGGATGCACTTGGAGAACTTGCCCATGTATTTCTTGCCTACGACCATGCTTCCGCCCTTGTCGTTGACGACCTTGATGCCCGGGTGCAGGTTCATGATGGCGGCGCCCACCTGCTCGGTGTTGGAGCATCTTCCGCCCGCCGCAAGGTAGTTCAGCTTGTCTATGATGAAGCTTGCGCTCACCTTATCCGTCAGAGGGGTGACTTCCTTAACTATATCGGCGGCTTCCATGCCGAGCTTGATGCGCTCGCCGACTTCGCAGACTATGTGTCCGCAGCCGGAGGAAAGGCTCTTGGAGTCGATGACATACACGTCGGGCAGCTCCGCCGCCGCGATATTCGCGTTTTGGCAGCAGGAGGACAGCCCCGAACCCAAGGCGACATGAATGACGGCCATGCCTTGATCCACATACTTTTTGAACACCGCACTGTAATAGTCGGGATTGACCGCGACGGTGCTGGGCAGCGTGTGGGTGGCGTCCCAGTTGTCGAATATCATCTTTGAGTTGATATCAACGCCGTCTGTATACTCATGCTCGTTCATGCGCACGGTAAGCGGGGTAAGCTCAACGTTGTATCGCGCTTTGAGTTCATCGCCGATGTCGCATGAGCTGTCGGCCGTAATAGCAATCTTCTTCATTTTCATTCTCCTTTTCGCTTATATTTACTTTGTCAATGTGGCCTCGTAGAACGTGGCGTAAAGGCCTTCACGCTTTAACAGCGCGTCGTGCGTGCCGCGCTCGCGTATGCCCTTCTCATCAATCACAATGATTTCATCGGCGTTCCTGACGGTGGAAAGCCTGTGCGCTATGACCAGCGTAGTCCTTCCAACGGCAAGAGCCTCAAACGAGTGCTGTATGTCGGTCTCGGTGAGGGAGTCAAGGGCGCTTGTGGCCTCGTCCAGCACCAGTATCGGGGGATTCTTCAGAAACAGCCTTGCTATGGATATGCGCTGCTTCTGTCCGCCGGAAAGCATTATGCCGCGCTCGCCCACGTTGGTGTCATAGCCGTTCTCAAGCCCAATAACCTCGTCATGGATATGTGCGCGTTTTGCGGCTTCAACGACCTCCTCGTCTGTGGCGTCAAGTCTTCCGTAGCGAATATTGTCCAGGATGCTGCCCGCAAAAAGAAAGACGTCCTGCTGTACTATGCCGATGTTGCGGCGCAGTGAATCCGTAGTGACCTGCCGTATATCGTGACCGTCAACGCTTATGCCGCCGCCCGTCACGTCATAGAAGCGCAGCAGCAGGTGACACATGGTGGTTTTGCCGCCGCCGGAAGGACCGACAAGCGCTATGGTCTTGCCGTGCGGGACGGTGAGCGACACATGGCTGAGCACGGGGTCGCCGCCGTCGTAGGCAAAGCTGACGTCGTTAAAGTCGATATCGCCCTTGACGTCCTTCAGCGTCACGGCGTCCTTGGCGTCCTTAATCTGTGGCTCGGTGTCAAGTATCTCCAAAAAGCGGGTGAAGCCCGACATCCCAAGGACGTATTGCTCCGCGAAGTTCGCAAGCCGCTTGATAGGCGAGGTGAAGGAGGCGACATACAGGGTGAAGGTCACAAGCACAACGGCGTCCATCTTGGTGTGATAGATGAGCAGGCCGCCCACGCCCAACACGGCTATGTTGAACAGGGCGATAAAGAAGTCCATGCCGCTCTGAAAGACGGCCATCGCCTTGTAGAAGGACTTCTTCGCGACGAGGAATTCGTTGTTGCCGCGCTTGAATTTCTCAATCTCGTAGTGCTCGTTGGCGAACGCCTTGGCGACCCTCGCGCCCGAAATGGACGATTCCACGCCCGCGTTGATTTCGGCGACCTTTTCCTTCACGTTCTTCGAGCTGGTCTTCATGGCGACCCTTGCCTTCATGACAAAGACAAGCATAATGGGCAGCAGTATGGTAAGCACAAGGGCTATCTGCCACTGGATGAAGAACATGACGATGAGCGCGCCGATGAGCGTTAAGGATGAGATAAGCACATCCTCAGGGCCGTGGTGCGCAAGCTCGGTGATTTCAAAGAGGTCGTTCGTGACCCTTGAGAGCAGCTTGCCGGTTCGGATGTGGTCGTAGAAGTTAAAGGACAGCTTCTGAATATGGGAAAAGATCGCTCCACGCATATCAGCCTCTATGCGAACGCCAAGCATATGTCCCCAATAGGCCACGATGTACTGCATTCCCGCCCTCAGCATATCGCCGAAGAAGGCGGCGACGAGCAGCACGACAAAGACCGTCAGCAGCGACTTGTCAAGCTGCATTTCGGGAAGGAGGGTCTTTAGAATGTATTGCGTCAACAGCGGAAAGCATAGGTCAATGAGCGATACCGCCGTCGCGCAGGACATATCCAAGGCGAGCAACTTTTTATGCGGCTTGTAGTAAGCCAAGAATCTTTTCAGTCTTTTCATACGCTACATTATACATATCTTTTCGCGCCTTGTCCATAGTTAAAAAAGCAGTGAGCCGCCAAAGCCGAAACACCGAATGCACGAACAGACAGAACACGCGGATGTAAGCTTCAAAGCCTTATCGGATGCAGAATAAAGACGGGGAGCTTCGCATAACATGAGGGGAACAAGAGTTCATGGGAGGTTTGTATGGACAGAGCCGATATTTACCGCGACATCGCCGCGAGGACGAACGGAGACATATACATCGGGGTGGTTGGCCCGGTAAGGACGGGCAAGTCCACCTTCATCAAACGTTTTTCGGAGCTGCTGATGCTGCCGAATATACGCGACGAACACACAAAGCGCAGAATCATCGATGAGCTGCCCCAGAGCGGCGCGGGCAAGAGCATAATGACCACTCAGCCTAAGTTTGTGCCGAGCGAGGCGGTGAGCCTGACATTGGCCGAGGGTATAGAATGCAGCGTAAGGCTTGTGGACTGCGTGGGCTACCTTATCGAGGGCGCGATAGGACACATGGAGAACGACACAGCGCGCATGGTAACGACGCCGTGGTTTACGCATGACATACCCTTCGAGCAGGCGGCCAAGATAGGCACTGAGAAGGTAATAGCCGAGCATTCCACCATAGGCATAGTCATGACGACGGACGGCAGTATCACGGAGATTCCAAGGGATCGCTACCTTGCGGCGGAGGCGCAGGCTATCCGCGAGGTCAAGGCGACGGGAAAGCCCTTCGTCGTGGTTGTCAACACCACCGACCCAGACGGCGAGAGCGCAAGGGCAGCGGCGGACAGCATACGCGAAAGCTATGGAACCGAGCCGCTGATACTCAATGTTTTGCGTATGGACGAAAAGGGCCTGACCGAGCTTTTAACCCGTATGCTTTACGCTTTCCCGCTGAAGCTGATAGAGCTGAGACTTCCTTCATATATGCGCGCCTTGGATAAGGACAACACTTTGATAAAGCGGCTCACGGAGCCATGCGCGGAGCTTGCGCCTAAGCTGTCCTGCCTTCGCGACTATACCGCTCTTGCCGACGCCTTGGGCGAGGTTGAACGCTTTGAGAAGCCGGAGCTTGTCTCGATTGCAGCGGGAAGCGGCACGGTTTCCATGCAGATAAAGCCGGAGGAGGGCTTGTTCTTTGAGGTACTCAGCTCCGTTTCGGGCTGCACGATAAGCAACGACTACGAGCTGATGAGCGCGATATGCGAGTTTTCAAAGGCGAAGCGCGAGTACGACCGCGTATCCGGAGCGCTGCTTCAGGCACAGGCTACGGGCTACGGCATGGTAGCTCCGCAGCTTTCGGACATGGAGCTGCTTGAGCCTGAGATAACGCGCAAGGGCAACCGCTTTGGCGTCAAGCTGAAGGCCAAGGCTTCGGGACTGCACGTCATAAGGGTGGACATCGACACCGAGGTCAACCCGATAGTCGGCACGGAGCAGCAGTCGGAGGCCATGGTAAAATACTTCACCGAGACCTTTGAGCACGACCCCGACGCGATATGGCAGACGGATTTTTTCGGCAAGTCGCTTTACGACCTTGTTTGTGAGGGTATGCAGGGCAAGGTCGCGGGTATGCCGGAGCTTGTGCAGCAGCGTATGCAGGGTACGATTCAGCGAATAGTCAACGACGGCTGCAACGGACTAATTTGCATAATGTTATAGCGAAAAACGCACACTAACTTATGGCGTCCGATAAAATGGGGACGTCCAAGTTATGATGCGGAGGAACATAGGTGCGTACCGATCTTGCGAAGGAAGCTTGGCTTGACAGCGGAAGGATAAAAGGCGTAGCGGAGGAAGTCGCGCTTGAAGGCGAGATAGAGATTTCCTCCGTAACCGTGACAGGCAAATATGCGTCGGAGCGCCTTGACAAACCGAAGGGGCGATATGTGACGCTCACTACGGCGGCGGAGGCGTTTTCGGACGCAAAGTGCAGGGCGCACCTTGCCCGCTGCACGGCGGAGCAGCTGTGCAGGCTTATGCAAGGCTCGGTGGGCAGCGTTATGACCGCGGGCTTGGGCAACCGCAAGGTTACGCCCGATGCATTGGGACCTAAGACCGTTGAGCACGTTTTTGTGACACGTCATATATTGAAGCATCTTCCCGACATGCTGCCTGTGGGCACGAGGGAGGTAACGGCATTTACGCCTAACGTTCTTGGGGTCACGGGTATGGAAACCGCTGAGGTCATCCTGGGATTGATAGACGTGATAAGACCCGAAATGGTTGTGATAGTCGATGCGCTTGCCTCAAGCGACATGACGCATATAGGCAGGGTCGTGCAGATGAACGACAGCGGCATAGCCCCGGGCGCGGGCATAGGCAACTTCCGAAAGCTCATTAGCCGTGAGAGCGTCGGAGTGCCGGTCATAGCGCTTGGTGTGCCGCTTGTCGTGTCGGCACAAACCATAGTGAGGGAAGCGGTAGGCCCCGAAAACCTTCGGGGTGTTTCGCTTGGAAGGATAGGGGACATGATAGTCACCCCAAAGGACATAGACGCCCTTGTCGCGGATTCCGCGAAGCTGTTGTCACAAGCGTTGAATCTCTGCCTGCACGGGGAGAACTACGCGAACCTGGAAGCTCTTTTGGAATAACACATACCCTTCATGAATACGCTTTAGCGGAGGTGTGAAATGAGCAGAGCGTACAAAGGAGCAACGAAAAGGAACGGAAAGAAAAGAAGGCTTATATGGACGGCGATCGTCCTGATATGGGCTGTCAACATAGGGTTTACGGTCATGCTGCTTTCGATGGTTAAGCCAAAGGCAGCGGAGGCGGCGACAAGTGAAACCGAAGCGGTGACCACGGCGGAGCCGATAAAGCCTGAGATAGTCGCGAGGACAAGCCAAAAGAACGCGGCAACGCTGTACGGCGACGCGCCCAAGGTGTTGATTTATCACACGCATATCACCGAGGCGTACACGAAAACCGAGCGGTACAGCTATATAGAGAGCGATGAGTGGCGCACGAACGACATGAGCATGAATGTCGCGGCGGTGGGCGAGGCTTTGGCGCAATGCCTAAACGACGTCTATGGGATAGAGGTCATTCACGACATGACCAACCATGAGCAGCCGAAGCTCTCCACGGCCTATGAGCGTTCCGAGCTTACCATGCTAAGCTATAAAGAGCGGTACCCCTCGCTTGTGCTGACGATAGATTTGCATAGGGACGCCTATGAGGTCACAGACAAGCCCACGTCCGATTTCGTATACGCATACGGGCAGGAGCTTGCGCGGGTGATGTTCGTGGTTGGCAGGGGCGACAAATATGAGGTCAAGCCCTTCTATATGCAGAACCTGGAGCTTGCGGAGCTATGCTGCTCATATCTTGTGCGCATAGACGAAAGGCTTGTGCGTCCTGTGCGCATCAAGGCGGGCAGGTACAATCAGCATATCACCAATCGATCGCTGCTCATCGAGGTGGGGCATAACGCGAATACCTTCGAGCAGGCCTTGGCGGTCGTGCCGTATCTTGCGGAGGCGATAGTGCTTGCCATGGACGCCATGGAGGAGCAAAGCATAAGCCCCTCGCTTTGGGTGCCGTGAGGGGCTTTACAGTGTGATAATATGGGTTTTGTTGTTCAGTCGGCCTTGCGGTAAATCCAGCCGGAGTTTAAGCCCTCGCTTGAGCATTGCAGCAGCTCGGAGACTGTCACGAATTGATAGCCCTGCGCGATTAGCTCAGGGACTATGCGCCCAAAGGCCTCAACCATCTTTTCGCTCTTATCATGGCAGAGGATGATAGATCCGTCCAGCCCAAAGCCCAGCTCGTCAACGGCCAAGACGCCGCGCTCATATATCATGTCCGCGGTATACTCGTCATAGGTATCGTGAACGCTGCGGGTGTGGTTAACCACGGCCATGTCAAGCTCGCGCATTAGGGAAACGAGAGCCTCGCGGACAGCGGAACCCTTGTCGCCGTAGGCGATGTAAGGCGGTCGGAACAGGCGTATCCTGTAACCGAACAGCTCCTCTATCCTGTCATTGACGCTGACTATGGCGGTGCGCATCTCGTCGGCGGTCAGCTCCTCAATATTGCTGTGGCTCCAGGTGTGATTGCCTATCTCGCACCCAAGAGCAAGTATGCGTTTAAGCTGCGCCTCGTGGCCCTCTATCGCCTCACCCTTGATAAAGAAGGTTGCGCGGGCGTTGTACTGCTGCAATATGTCCAGTATCGCGTCCGTAATACCGTCCTTGGGGCCGTCGTCGAAGGTAAAGGCAACCATCTTGAGGTCAGGGTCTATCGCCATGCTGTAAACTACGGAGTTCACCTCGTTGTCATTCGCGCAGCTCCCGTAGAGCTTGACATACTTTTTCAGCTGCTCACAGCGCTCCTTGTACCAGTCGTCGGTAATCTTGGTAATAGGTTCAGGCGTAGGCTCAGGCGTCGGCGCTTCGGTGGGAGCGTCGGTAGGAGCAAGGCTCGGCGTCTCGCTTGGCGTTTCGGCAATGACGGGATTGGCCTTTGGTGTGCAGGCGAACGCCGAAAGAAGCAGCAGCGACAGCACAAGACACAATAAACGTTTATTCATAGCAATTCTCCTTTTGCAGGAGCATATCTCCAATTTTCTTGCATTGTAACGCAAAAAATGAATAATGTCAAACGGAACGCCATAGACAGTAAAAAGCGTCGGCTTGAAACAAGCTTGCGGCGATAGTGCCGCTTCCCCGTACTCCCCCGTTGTCATCCTGAGCATCAGCGAAGGATCTTGAAACAAGCTTGTAGTGATAGAACCGCTTCCGCCGTACTTCCCCCGTTGTCATCCTGAGCATCAGCGAAGGATCTTGAAACAAGCTTGTAGTGATAGAATCGCTTCCGCCGTACTTCCCCCTTGTCATCCTGAGCATCAGCGAAGGATCTTGAAAAAGGCTTGCGGCGATAATGCCGCTCCCCCCGTGGAAAAGGGGGCGCAAGACAGTGCGGACGAACGCAGTTAGCCCCTACATTAGATATCGAGCTTGACAAGCCAAAGTAACCGCGATAAAATCAACATGCGAAACAATACAAATATGTACGCACGGAGGTAATTTGCATGATATGCCCGAACTGTGGAGCTGAAGCGGCAGAGGGAATGAAGTTCTGCACCAACTGCGGTGCGATACTGCCCGGAACCATCGCAAGCGTTGACGAAAGCGAGATGCAGGAGTCATTAGCCGAGGACAGCGATGAACCCAAAATACCCGACCCGGTCTACGACAGGAAGGGCAGGGAGATCCCCAACCCCTTGAGAGCGCCTGCGGGAATCACCAAGGCGGAGTTCATGAAGCGCTATTGCTCCAAGTACGGCCTTATCAAATCAGCCGCTATCTGGGGCTTTGCGTGCGCGGCAATCACCTTTATCGTTATCTGCCTGGTGCAAGGCAACTGGTATGGTCTTATCGACGTCGCGGCGGTCGCCGTCTGCTCGGTCTTTGTCCTGCTTATGTACAGCCGAGTGGCCGCTATAATTATGCTCGCCTATGCCGCCTACAACACCGTGAGTTCGATTGTCTTGTATGGACAGCTCGGTGGCTGGCTGTTGTTGCTCGCGGGTATCTTCGCGGTCATCGCGACCTTCGGCGCGGCAAAGCAGTGGAAGGAATACAAAAAAAGGACGGAAAACGCGTAAAGCCTTATAAACCTCAACAAACCATAAAGTCCCCCGTATGGCGAAGAAGCTTCGTTTCGAGGGACTTTTGTTATGCTTTATAGATTAGCGGAAGCGCTAACCTTGGCGTTTCTCCATATACTTAGTCGATTCTCTGACAAGCCATTCAAACGGCGGCGCGAACATCATGCGCTCCGGGTGACACTGAATCCCAAGGCAGGGTTTGTCGGGATGCTCTATACCTTCAATTACGCCCTCAGGCGAAAGCGCACTCACAATAAAGTCATCGGGAGCGGTTCTGACCGCCTGATGATGGGTACTCCATACCTTGTCGCAGCCTGTGAAAAGCCGCTGCATCAGGCTGTTAGGCTCGGTGACTATCCTGTGATAGTCCTCAGGCGTCCTTCTTGCGGTATGCACCTCAAAAAAGCCTTCGCTCGGAATGTCGCCTATCATGCTGCCCCCCAAAGCCGCGGCCAAGACCTGATGCCCACGGCATATGCCCAATATGGGTATTCCAAGCTCATAGCAGCGACGGCAAAGCATGAATTCAAAGCTGTCGCGTTCGGGTCCGGAGAGGGTGATGTTTGGGGTGTTGGGGTCGTAGCCGCCAATGTCGGGTGCGACGTCCGCGCCGCCCGTGAGGATAAGCCCGTCCAGTATTTCGGGGCTGTTGAAGCAGTAGGGCAGTATGACCGCGGTTCCGCCAGCGTTCGCTATAAGCTCGGCATAGGCAGAGTACACGTCATAGGTATGGTCGTGACATGATGGGGTAATCCCTATCAGCGGCTTGTTCATGGGTTCGAATGTCCTTTCAGTTATTCTGCGGGGAGCGAAGGCAGCAGCCCCACCAAGTATCTCAGTATGCATGACGCGTCGGCGGCGGAAACTCCGCTTTGCCCGTCAACATTGGCGTTTTTGTAGCCTTGCGCGGAAAGAGAGTCCAAGCCAACGAGTGAGCGGAGTATGTACGAGGCGTCCGAGGCGTTGACTTTTCCGTCGCAGTTGGCGTCGCCATAGCGTATGCTTTGCTCCTGTGCGTCGGTGACGATGGTCAGTGCTTCGCTTACCGCGCCCGCCTCCGTGATTTCCGTTTCGGCGCAGCGTTGATAGAAGCTGTACTCCGTATTCGGGGTCAACCCATTGAATACGGGCGAGCTTTGCCAGTTCTGCTTGTCAAGGCTGTATTCCATGCCCTCAATCGCTGTAAGCGTGACGGAGGTCGAGGTCTTGCTTTCAAGCGTGGGCGCGCTCGGCGCGTCCGGCCCTACCTCCTTGTCGGGGGTAACGTAATTGGGGGGGCTTGCGGGACTTGCGTAAAGCTGGGCAGATTCGGCGGTGCGCTGATAGAACGCATATTCCACACCTTCCATCAGTCCCGTAAAGCTTGGGGAGCTTTGCCACTCTCCGTCGCCTATGCGGTACTCATAGCCTATGTTGGAGCGCAGGGTAACGCTGCTGTCGGTGATGGCGGAGATTTCGGGGGCGTCGGGTGACGAGGGAGCGAACTTGTCGGTACTGATAACGGAGGCTTCGGAGGCCTCTCCCGCCTCGCGCTTGCCATCGGCCGCATAACGCGCCCTAAAGCTGTACTTCGTGCCGGGGGCTAACTTCGAGAAGCTGGGGGAGCTTTGCCACTCGCCGCCGTCGATACTGTATTCAAGTCCGTCAATGGCGATAAGTGTGATGTTGCGCGCTGACCTTGACTTTTGCTGCGGAGCTTCGGCCTGACCGAAAGCGGCAATCCCCGTCAGGACGCTGAGAGCCTCGGAGGACTCGCTTGCCATGTACTCGTCGGTTTCGGCATAGCGCACAAAGAAGCTGTACTCCGTCTCGGGGGCAAGTCCCCCGAACACGGCTTCGCCCTGCCATACACCATCGCCTATTCGGTATTCATAGCCGTCCGCCGCGACAAGGGTTATACTGTCACCATGCGCGGAATCGAGCGTGGGAGCCTGCGGAGCTTCCCTTTCGTATTTTTCTGTGGTAAAGGCGGCGGAAGCGGGAGCACCGGCGGTAGACTTGGGGCTTTGCTTCATGCGCTGCTCAAGGGTGTATGAGGTATTCGCCTCAAGCCCTGCGAATTCGGGAGCGCCTTGCCACTCTCCGCCGCTTATGCGGTACTCGCAGCCGTAGACCGCGACAAGGCGAATAAAGTCAGGCCCTATCTCGGCGGCAATGGGCGCGGATACGGAGCTGCCCACGGTAATTGAGGTGGTTACAATGAGCGCGTCACTGACACTGCCCGCATAGAAGCTGTCGGTCTCGGCTCTGCGTTGGGTAAAGCTGTAGCTTGTACCCGCTTCAAGCCCCGTGAATTCGGGACTATCCTGCCATGCTCCGTCGCCCAAGCGGTATTCATAGCCGCTCACAGTGACAAGGGTCACGCTGCTAAAGCTTACGCTGTCGGTCTGAACACTTCGCGCAGACCCGCCCCTGCTGTTCTTGTCGGTGGTGCAGGAGGCGGACGCGCTCACAACATCGGGTGCGGAGGCGTCGCGCTGGAAGAAGCTGTACTCCGTTGCGGCGGACAGACCCGAGAACTGAGTCAAGCTCTGCCAGCTCGCGCCGTCCTTGCTGTATTCATAGCCGTCAACCGCGACAAGAGTCACAGAGTTGTTTGTTATCGCTGCAAAGGCGGGTGGCATTGGCGTATCGCTCTGCCCGTCCAAGGTGACCACGGTCAAAGCCTCGGAGCTTTCGCCCGCATAGCTTGTGTCTGTCTCCGTATAGCGGGCATAAAAGCTGTATGAGGTTGCAGGGCTTAGCATATTAAAGACGTTGGAGCTTTGCCATACGCCCTCGCCAACGCGGTATTCGCAGCCGTCAACGGCCTTGAGCGTGACGCTGAAGGCGTCTGTGGACGCGGCTTCAGGAGCGTTCACCGTAGAACCGCTTGTCTTGACCGTGGAGCATCTCGCCTCTGTGGAGCTTACGCCCCATTCGGCGTCACGCTGCATGAAGCTGTACTCCGTGGCGGGGGACAAGCCCGTAAAGCTGGGGGAACTTTGCCACACGCCGTTACAGGCGTATTCATAGCCATCCACCATGACCAAGCTGATTCTGTCGCTGCCAATTTCAGCCGCTATGGGCGCGTTGGGCGCGTCGGGAAGCTGCGCGGAGGTGGTAAGCGTCGTGGGCTCGGAAGCCGCGCCCGCTTCCTTTGCGGCGGTCTCCTTGTATCTTTGAGTGAAGCTGTATTCGGTATTGGCGCAAAGCCCCGTGAACAAATTGGAGCTTTGCCACGCGCTAACCCCCACGCGGTATTCCATGCCGCTGTACGACTTTAGCACAACCCTGGAGCTGTCCATGCTGAGTACCACGGGCGCGGAAGCGACAGCTCCCGCCGCCTTGTCAAGGGTTACGCTGATTTCGTCCGAAGTATCGCTGTAAAGCCCGTCCTTTACGGCTCGCTGACGATAGCTGTGGACGGAACCCGCTTCAAGGCCTGTGAATACATTGGAGCTTTGCCATGCTCCGTCATCCTGCGAATACTCATAGCCCGAAACGGCGAACAGCGTCACACTTGTGTCAGTCACGGCGGACGCCACGGGAGCCGTGGGCTTGTCGGGCGCGTCACCGTTTGTGGTAACGCAAAGAGCCTCGGAAGCCGCGCTTGCATAATAGGTTTCGTCCTGCATATATCTTGCATAAAACAGATACTCGGCACCGCCCAAAAGTCCTGTAAATACGCCGCTTTCCTGCCACGCCCCGTCATTGACCCTGTACTCTGTGCCTTCCTTGACGACAAGCTCAACCCTGTCGCAGTCCATGTACAGCAGCTCGGGCACGGCGGGCGCCTCGCGTTCGCTCCTCAGTGTGTAGATATGACTGCATTCGGAAGCGGCGCTTGCATAGCTCGTTTCGGTCTCGGCTCTGCGCATATAGAAGCCGTACTCGGTATTCGGCTCAAGCCCAATGAACACGGGTGAGCCAAAGTAATTCACGCCGTCCATGCTGTATTCCATGCCGACAATCTCCATCAGAGTGACAGAGACGTCGGTTCTGTTTTGGGCTATGGGCGCGACGGGAGCGTCTGCACCGAGCTTGTCGGTGAGTACGGCGGTGTATAGGCTCACGGCGTCCTCATAGTTGGGGTCACCGCCGACCTTAGCGTAGAAGCGGTAGATGTGCGCGGGGTCAAGCCCGTCAAAGATGACATCGCTTTGCCAGCTTATCTCGGCGTTCGCCGCCTTTTCGCTGATACCGTAAAGTATGGTATCGCGGTCGGTGACGATAAGGGGAGCGGCGGCCGACAACGTAACGGAGCTGTCGTCATAGTCCGCGACCTTGGGCGCGGCGACATGCCGTTTCGCCTTATTTATGACAAGCTCAAAGCTTACGGAAGCTTCGCCCCGCAAGGTCATCGCCTGCCGCGTGACGGTTATAACATAGCTGCCCGCGTCGGTGGGAAGCCCCTCTGTCACAGCGCCGCCCTTGGTATAGGTATAGGTGTATTCGCTGTTTGCGACGCCGATGACATAGAAGTCCAAGCCGCGCTCGACGGGCTTGCCGTCATAGACTACCGTGCCGATTTGCCCCGCCGTCAGGGTATCCTCATCGGGTACGGCAAGCTCCAGCGTCACGGTGCGTGAAAAGCCCTCGAAGTTTATCACAAGCTCGTGCAGCCCTTCACCCAAAGCGGAGGTCTTGCCGCCCAAGATGGTGATAACCCCGTTCGCGGCGCTGTAATCGCTGCCCCGCGTTAGGCCGTCTATTGAGCTGAAAGAACAGCCGTTCTCGGTGTAAGCAAGGCTTACAGAGCTTCCGACCTGCCCGTGCAACCATGAGCTTTCAAGCGTCGGAGCGGTTACGGAAGGGTAAAGCGCACTCTTGTCGGAGCGACATATCACGGTGTAGATACGGTTGTTGGAGGGCGTCGCGTCCTTACCTATTACCGCGATGGATAATTCATTCAGGTTTACCGAGCTTACCGCTCCGCTGTGAAGCCTGAAGGAGAGCAGCTTGGACGAGCCGGCCTGAACCGTACCCGCGTTGAACTGATAGACGAAGCTGCCGCTTTGGGTCAGTACGCGAATGAGCGCGATGCCGTCCGCTTCGCCGCTGTTGGTGAGCAGTATCCAGAGCCTGTCGTCACCGTCGTCGTACTGCAGGGTGCGAACGGAGAAGTCGGGAAGAGCCTCGGCAACGCTTGTCTCGGTGGCGTACACGTCTTGGGCGGCCTGAAGCGCCGCGCCCAAACTGAGCTTTGACGAAACTGTCATGCTCTGCGAGTCAAGGCTTGTCAATATTACGGCAAGGCCGCCTTGAGCAAGGTAGGCGCAATCATCGATGTACACGCCGTTCTCTGTGCGGTACAGTAATTCAAACTCGTTGTCGGCATTGAGAATGCGAACGCCCGAATCATCGCAGACAAGCAGCGAACCATCGTGTGTGAAGCAAAGCTGCCTTAGAACGGACACCTCACAAAGCTCAAAAGCGCTTGCATCGGGGCTTGCAAGGTAATACAGCACTTGGCCATCCGTCCATGCGGAAGCGCTGCCGTTTGACACGACGCTGCCGAGAGCGCCCGACGCCTTGACCATAAGGGCGGAGCCGTCCGCAAGATAGACCCTGCTGTCAAACGAGGTAGATAGGTCTCCGTCCGAGTCGCAGCTAAACAGGGCGGAGGGCTTGTCGTTTTGGACGCAGGCCGCAAGCGAGGTGACGAGGGGAAGCCCATAGTACAGCAGTACTGATTCGCCAAAGGCTCCATCAATAAGCTTGCTGTAATAGATTGCGCCGCCGCTTCCCGCCGAAAACAGGCTGTCGGAGCCATGCTCATACCAAAGCGCGTACAGTGCGCCGCCCGCCGCGACAAGACGGGGGAAGAGGTATACACCTGCCTCGGCGGTGACGCTCAACGCGTCGGTAAAGCTCACGCCGTCAAAGCCTGCGACCTTGACAAGGGCGGAGCTGAGGGCTTCGCTCACGTTGGAGCCAAGCTCAACGGAGGCTTCAAGATAGGCGATGTAAACCCTGTCGTTATAACTTATAAGCTCAAAATCCCCGCAGGCCACACCTGCGGGCAGGGCGGCGGAGGAAGCGGAAAACGTGTCGGAGCCGCCTCTTCTTATGGCGCATCGGAGGCTTGTTCCCGCAAGCCAAACCGCGAGCGTGTCGCTCCCGTATGAGATGAGCTGCACGTTTGCGGGAGAATCGCCCCCAACCACCGACAGTTCGGCGGAGGCGTCGGCGGAGTTCGCGGCTTTGTATGCGACAAAGCCCACGCGACCGCGAAACAGCAGGTCGATTGAGACGGAAGCGGAGGTTTCAAGCTCAGGAAGGTTCTTTAGGCTTAGGGTATAGCCGACCTCGCCGTAGCGGTGAAGGTCGAAAAGAGAGCTTATTTCGGGGGCGGGACAGGTCTTGTCAACGCCCGTGACGGAGAGGGAGCCGCTGCCCGAGAGGGGCTTTAGGCTGTCGCTGACCGACAGACCGAAGGAGGTCACGGAGGATGCGGCGTTTCTCGAAAGCTTGACATTTAGCGAACAGGGGTCAAGCTCTATGACGCGGCGGCTTGTGCTGTCAAAGGAGGCGGCAAGGTAAATCCCGCTTGCGACAAGGCGTATGTCGTCGCCGAGGACGTATTCAAGCCAGCCGCACAGTGAGGCGGAAACGGAATCGCCCGCGCTTATTGCGGACAGCTTCCCGGAGCAGTAGGGGGAAAGGCTTAAGGCGTTCGCCTTCAGCTCGGCTTCATCAAGCCCTATGCCTATGTACAGCCTGTCGTCTCGAATATAGTATGAGAGGGGAGTATCACGGCTCTCAAGGTACAGCTCGCCCACCGCGTTGCCGTTAGTGTCGGTGAGCTGAAAGACTTGGGTCGTGCCGGTGTTCCAGAAGAGCCGCGCAAAGTCGGCGTTGACGATGCGGATATTGAGCTTGAGCGAGTACTCATTACCCAAAACGCTTTGCTTCATGACGGCGTAAACAGGCACGTCGGGTATGAAAAGCGAGTTGGACAGGGTGAAGCTTGGAGTTGTGGACTCCGCGACAACAGCGCCGTTCTGCACAAGCGCGTAGGTTACGCCCATGCTTTCGCTTGAGGAAAGGGTTATTGTGGTACTGCCGCCGTCGGAACAGTTGACGGTTGCGTAGGCTGTGGAGATGTTGGAGCCGTTGCAGCTCAGAGCCGAGATATGCGGGGTGTCGGAGCTGAGGATTATCACATCCGCGCCCATGTCGTTGACGCTGTAACCACTGTCCTTGTAGCTGCTGTAACCGCTGAGCTTGACGGTGAGCGCACCGCTTGGCATTGTGCTAAAGGCCGCGACGCCTTGGCTGTCGGTCGTAACGGTGGTGCTTCCGATGGTGACGCCGCAGCCGGAGAGCGTCTGCCCGTTGGTATTCTTTACAATAATGGCGTAGGCGCAATCCGAAACGCCAAGGTCGGATATAAGCCCATAGAGGCGCAAGGGGTTGCCCTGCCAGGCGGTTTCCCCGTTTGGAGCCCAGGAGGAGGCGTTGCTTTCAAGGTAGTAGGTAGCAAGGTAAGCGCTGCAATCAACATAAACGCCGTCGTCGCCCACCGTGGGGACGCTGCCCATGAATACCACCGAGTAGAGGTTTACGCATTGATAAAAGACCGAGCTGCCAAGCTGCGTTACCGTGCTTGGGATGGTGACCTCGGTGAGCGAGCGGCAGCCGTCGAAGGCTCGGTTGCCTATGCTGTCAAGGCTTGAAGGCAGTCGGACAGAGGCAAGGCGAGTACAGCTTGAAAAGGTTCTCGCACCTATCTGCGTCACTCCGTCGGGAATATCGATAGAGCTGAGTGAGCTGCAATTCGAGAAGGCCGCGCCCGCAATCGAGGTTAGAGCCGAGCTTGTGGTAAAGCTCACATTGGCAAGTGAGCTGCAATTAATGAAGGTGTTGGCGGATATGGAGGCGGCGGAGGAGGGAAACGCGAAGTCGGTCAGAGCCTTGCAGCCCGAAAAGGCCGAGATACCGATGGTCTTGGTATTGTCGGGAACGACGGCGGACACAAGGGCGGTACAGTCCTCAAAGGCGTAGTCCTTTATGGATACGCTGCCTGCGCTGCTTTGGGGAAAGTTAACCGAGCTGAGATTGGTACAGCCCGAGAAGGCGGAAGCCTCAATAGTACTTACGCTGTCGGGGATGGCGATGGAGCTAAGCCCCTTACAGTCCTCCGCGGCCGCGCCCGCTATGGTTACTGTACCGTTCGGTACGACATAGTCGCCAAAGCTGCCCGCAGCGGGGAAGTAAAGGAGCGTGGAGTTCTTGGCGTCGAACAGAACTCCGTCGGAGCTTGAATAAAAGGTGTTGGCCGAATCGACGCTGAAGCTCTTCAGGGAGCTGCATCCCACGAACTGTTCGCTGCCTATGGAGGTCACGGAAGCGGGAATGTTGAGCCTTACTATGTTGGCACAGTTGTAGAACGCCGCCTGCGAGACGGTCTTTACGGTGGAGGGTATGGTGTATTCCTCAATGGTCGAGGCGGGCGGATAATAGTAAAGCGTTGTGACGTTCTTGTCAAACAGGACTCCGCCGGCCGCGCTGAACTTGGTGTTGGAAGCGTCCACGGTGAAGGCGGTGAGCTGCTGACAGTTTCTGAAGGCTTGGGTGCCAATACTTGCAAGGGCGGCAGGGAAGTTGAATACGGTAATGGCGGTAAGCGCGAAAGCAAGCTGTCCAATGCCGGTAAGGGATGCGGGAAGCTTCACGGTGCTAAGCTGGGTGCTGAGGTAGAAGGAGTGGTGGTCAATGGTCTTTAGGGTCAGGCAGCCTGAAAGGTCGGCGGATACAAGGTTTTTACAGCCGTAAAACGCAAATCCGCCAACATTGACAGCCCCGTTCTCAAAGTAAACGGAGGTGATGCTGTCGCGGTAGGAATACCAAGGCACGTCGGAGGTGCTCGCGCAGTCGTTCATGGAGCCGGTGCCGCTTATGGTGAGCTTGCCGTCACTGTCCAAGGCCCAGTAGAGCGAACTGCCGCAGCTTCCGCCAACGCCCATGACAGTTTCGCTGGGCGGCTCCGGCAGACGCGCATAGGCGGTCGAAACCCCCGCAAGCTGCATAAGCAGGCACACGCCGAGAAGTATCGCAAGAACCCTCAAAACACGCTTCATACACACGCCTCCAAAAATCACAAAATACCAATATAAATTATATACGAACACCCCCAGCTTGTCAAATACTACTCTTTGCCAATTCACCGTCTGCATACTCTCCTAAATTGCAATATCAAATGAGACGCTGCTAAAGACATCTGCGGAGGAATGGTAATTGAGAATTTTTCGCGGGAGGTGGTTTATCCACTTTTCCATGAAAGCAATCTTTTTATCGTTGACTGTGCCAAAGTCCGTACTCTTGGGGGAAAAGCGGCGCACATGGGAATTTGCTTTTCGTTCGTCCCCCCTTCAAAGGACTAATAGGGAATAGGCTTGAGAGTGGTTGTAGCTTTCATGTCATCCTGAGCGAAGTCGAAGGATCTTGCCGAAAGCACAAAAGTCAAGAACCGCTCTCACCATAACCCTCTTCCTGACGCCCCCCCTTATCCCACGGGGAAGCGGCGCTATCGCCGCAAGCTTGTTTCAAGATCCTTCGCTGATGCTCAGGATGACAAGGGGGGATGAGGGGCGAATAGGGAATAGGCTTGAGAGTGGTTGTAGCTTTCATGTCATCCTGAGCGAAGTCGAAGGATCTTGCCACCAACAATAACAGTCAAGAACCGCTCCCACCATAACCCTCTTCCTGATGCCCCCTGTGCGACGAGGGGGTCTTTTGAATCTGTTGGTTGCTCCGGAGACGTGGTTGAGTTGACTTTTGCCGAATTCAGGCATTTCTTCATGCGAAACGCCGCGCCCCGAGTCTGGATGACGGGAACGCGGCGATGGGGCAGCTTTGGCTATACGCTAAGCTTTCTTGTGTTTTGCGCGGGCAACCGCACGTTGTACCAGCTTGACGAATTCGACTAACGGTATCACGGACACGGCAAGACCCATGGCGGTGAAGTACTCCTCAAGGTCGATATGCTCAAAGCCGAACGCAGTATTGAGACCGGGGATGTATAGTACAACAGTTGACAGGATAAGACTGCTGAGCATGGCGCCCCAAAGCATCTTGTTCTGATTCGGAATGAGGAACACGCTGCCGCGCTGACTGCGCATATTGAAGCTGTGGAAGATCTCCGCCATGCTCATGGTCAAGAACGCCATAGTCATGCCGTCGGGACTCTCCGCAATTTCCCAAACGCCGCTCTCCATGTAGTGACCGATGAAGTAGGCCGCAAGCGTCAGTATTGAGACCAGCAGTCCCTGATACGCGATGTCAAAGCCCATGCCGCCCGCGAAGATGCCGTCCTTGGGGTTTCTTGGGTTTCTCTGCATGATGTCGCTCTCACTCTTTTCAAGACCGAGTGCAAGCGCGGGGAAGCAGTCGGTGATAAGGTTTATCCAAAGCAGGTGTACGGGCTTTAGAAGCGTAAAGCCAAGCAGCGTCGCCGCGAAAACACCTATGACCTCGCTCATGTTGGAGCCCAAAAGGAACTGTATAGACTTGCGGATATTGTCGTATATCCTTCGGCCTTCCTCGACCGCATTGACTATGGTGGCGAAGTTGTCGTCGGCAAGCACCATGTCCGCCACATTCTTGGTGACGTCGGTGCCGGTAATGCCCATACCTACGCCAATGTCGGCGGTCTTGATGCTGGGAGCGTCGTTCACGCCGTCGCCCGTCATGGCGGTAACATAGCCTCTTGCCCGCCAAGCCTCGACTATCCTGACCTTGTGTTCAGGCTGAACTCTGGCGTATACGCTGTACTTATCCACATCGCGCAGGAAATCCTCGTTGGATATGGTGTTGAGCTGCGCGCCGGTGATGGCCTCGGAGGGATCGTGAATGATACCAAGCTCCATGGCGATGGCGGCTGCGGTATCCCTGTGATCGCCCGTAATCATGATGGGGCGTATTCCCGCCTCGCGGCAGGTGGCAATAGCGGCCTTGACCTCGGGACGGACAGGGTCTATCATGCCCGTAAGTCCGATATAGATTAGATTGTTTTCAAGGTCCTCAGGCTCAAAGCTCTCGGGCAACTCATCGTAGCGCCTGTAAGCGGCGCAGAGTACGCGCAGCGCCTTATCCGCGAAGGCCTTGTTTTGGTCAAGTATCCTTGCCAAAACCGCGTCGGTCATGGGGCGAACAACGCCGTTTTCGATATAACCCGTACACAGCTTCAAGACCTCGTCGGGTGCGCCCTTGGTATACTGCACATAGCCGGCTTGGGTCTTGTGAATGGTTGACATCATCTTGCGGACGCTGTCGAAGGGAGCCTCGCCCACCCTGGGAGTTTCCGCTTCAAGGTCCTGCTTTTTCATGCCCTGCGCATAGGCGAAGTTGACAAGCGCGCATTCGGTGGGTTCACCGTCGGCGTCGTTGTCGTCGTTTAGTACAGCGTCTGAGCAGAGCGCCATGGCGGAGGCAAGCAGCTTTGTGTCACCGACATGCTCAACCACGGTCATTTTGTTCTGGGTAAGCGTACCCGTCTTATCACTGCAAATTATCTGTGCGCAGCCGAGGGTTTCGACTGCTGTGAGCTTGCGAATGACGGCGTTGCGCTTGGACATATTGGTCACGCCTATGGACAGAACCACGGTGACGACGGTCGCAAGTCCCTCGGGTATGGCGGCGACGGCCACAGCCACGGCTATCATGAAGGTGTCGAGCACGATTTTCAGCGTGAAGCTGCCTGCCCTGATAAGAGCCACTCCGAAGATAACGCCGCAGATTATCAGCACAAGCCAGCTTAGGGTCTTGCCGAGCTGAGTAAGCTTCTTCTGGAGCGGGGTCTCTCCCTCTTGGGTGTTGGCAAGCGCGTCCGCAATCTTGCCCATCTCGGTGTCCATGCCCGTGGCGGTTATGACCGCCTTGCCTCTGCCGTATACGCATGAGCTGCCCATGTACACCATGTTCCTGCGGTCGCCCAAGGGTACCTCGGAGCTTTCGCCCATGCCCAAGGTCTTGATGAGCTTGTGTACCGGAACGCTTTCGCCTGTGAGGGCGGCTTCCTCTATCTGAAGGGAAGCGCACTCTATCACACGCCCGTCTGCGGGAATGGCGCCTCCCGCCTCCAACAGGACGACGTCACCTGCTACAAGCTCCTCGTTCTTGACGGATATGGGCTTGCCGTCGCGCAGTACTCTGCAGGTCGCCGCAGTCATTGCTTGCAAGGCTTCGATGGCTTTCTCGGCCTTGCTCTCCTGATAGACGCCAAGCACGGCGTTGATAATGACTACGACAAGGATGATTATGACGTCTGCGAAGCTCTCGCCGCTGTAAATGGACGTTCCGGCGGAGATTACGGCCGCGCAGAGCAGGATGATGATCATCGGGTCCTTGAGCTGCTCCAAGAAGCGGTGCAGCAGAGTGACCTTTTCGGCCTCCTTGAGTTTGTTGGGGCCGTCCTTCTCAAGACGCCTTGCGGCTTCGGCGCTGCTAAGACCATTCTCGTCGCTTCCTAAGCTTGCCAAGACCTGTGATACTTCCTCACGATAATGCTTCATGCCAATTCCTTTCCCGCTGTGCAGTATTTAAAAAAGACTCAAGCACAGCGTAAGCTGTACATGAGTCTGGTTCTTGCTTTTAAGCCAGACCATTAAAAATGGTCATGCGTGTTGACTTAAATCCACCCATAAGCGTGGGAACTACTCCCTCACGGACAGCTTAGTATACCCACATTTTGGGGATATTGTCAACATCTTTTTTACTATATTATGAGCGACCCCTGACGGATAAGCTGTACGCACCGGGGGGCGACGCTATCGCTTCCAACGATTGACAAGCTCGCGCACCTGACGAGTGAACTTGACAAGCTCGGAGTTGGCAAGCCCGTCGCTGCTTTGCGCTATGCCCAGCAGCTCCTTCACGGCGGCGATAAGCTCGCCCAAGGCCGCCTTGGCCTTTCTTGCGCTCGCGCTCTCAGAGGAAGGCTTCGCGGCGGGAATTCCCTCGGTAATTCTGACTGCTCTGTTTTCGGCAAGATCCCATACCGTCCCCGAATACGGCGCGAACGCCGTATAGCCATGCTCGTTTTGCAGCTCGGAAGCGAATGCCGTGCAGCAGCTGTCCTCGCCGTGGTTGACGAACACGAGTTCGGGCTTCTTCTCGCTGAACGCGGAGAGCCAGTTTATCAGCCCATTCTTGTCCGCGTGTCCTGATACGCCGTTTAGGAAGCAGATTTCGGCCTGCACAGCTATGACCTCGCCCATGATTTTGACCTTCTCCGCGCCGTCCAAGAGCTGCCTGCCCAAAGTTCCTTCAGCCTGATAGCCCACGAACAGGACGGTGCTTTCCTTGCGCCAAAGGTTGTGCTTCAGGTGGTGGCGTATCCTGCCCGCATCACACATGCCGCTTGCCGATACTATCACCTTGGGTTCGGCAATCTCGTTGATGGAGCGGGAATTGTCCACGCTCACCGAAAGCTCCAGGCCGTCGAACCAAAGCGGGTTCACGCCCCTTTGCACCAGCTCACGGGTCTGTTTGTCAAAGACCTCCGTCTCGCACTGCAGGAAGATGCTTGTAGCTTCGTTGGCAAGCGGGCTGTCAACGTAGAGCTTGAATCCGTCGTGACCGTGTATAAGCCCTCGTTCCTTGATTTCGCGCATGAAGTAAAGAATCTCCTGCGTCCTGCCCACCGCGAAGGAGGGTATGACCACGTTGCCGCCACGGTCGAAGGTGCGTTGTATTATCTCGGAGAATTCCTTTACATAGTCGGGACGTTCGGGGTGCAGGCGGTCGCCGTAGGTGGATTCTATCAACAGATAATCGGCGGAAAGCACGGGCTGGGGATCCTTTATGAGCGGCTGATTGATATTGCCGACGTCGCCTGAGAACACCATCTTCCTTTCAAGCTCGCCCTCACGCATCCAAACCTCTATGGCGGCGGAGCCTAAGAGATGCCCTATGTCGGTAAAGCGCAGCTCCACCCCTTCAAGCACACTTATGACGCTGTCGTAGGGGCAGCGGCGGAACAGCTTCAACACGCCCTCGGCGTGTTCGCAGGTGTAGACGGGTTCTATCTGTTGGTCGGCGGCGCGCTTGGCCTTGCGGTTCGCCCACTCCGCCTCGCTCTCTTGAATGTGTGCGGCGTCCATAAGCATCACATTGCACAGAGCGCAGGTCTCCTGCGTGGCGTATACGGTGCCGCGAAAGCCGTTCTTGTACAGCAGGGGCAGGTTGCCCGAGTGGTCAATGTGCGCGTGGGTGAGGAACACGCAGCGTATCTCGGACGGCGGAACGGACAGAGCGACATTTTCAAAGACGTTCCTGCCCTGCTCCATACCGCAGTCAACGAGCATGTACCTGCCGTTGACCTCAAGCAGCGTCATGCTGCCCGTTACCTCGTGGGTCGCGCCGAAAAAGCTGATTCTCATGCTGTTCCTCCCATCGTCATATTGTGATTAGTATTTGTGTTCGGGACGCCGCCTTAGGGCACAGTCCTTGTATCCCTATGTAGCTCAAAAGCTCCTTAGGACTGCCCAAAACCGGTACGCCAGCGGACTGAAGCCTGTCGGGGTTCTGATGCCCTCCCGTGAGCAGCACACAGTCACAGCCTATCGCGGACGAGACCTCGAAGTCGTGGACGGTATCGCCTATGAACAAAGTCTTATTTGGGGCTATGGACTCACGCTCCAGAAAATCGCGGGCAAGCTGAGCCTTGCTGTGCGCGTAGTGGTCGGATAAGCCGAGCCTGCACTCAAAGCAGTCCTCCAAGCCATATAGGGCGGTCTGCCATTGCAGCATCTCATCCTGCGTCGCTGAGAGTATCACCTGACGTATGCCGGCGGAGCCTATCGCGTCAACGGCGTCTCTGATTCCCTCGCGGAGACTGCAAGTGTGCATTTCGGCGTTGTATAGCTCTATGAAGCGGTCGGAGACCTCCTCGTAGCTTACATCACTGAAGTCATAGCCCATGCGCAGGTAATAGTCACGCACGGGAAAGCCGAACAGCTCGCGGTAATGCTCCTCGCTCTTGAGAGGCGGAAGGCCGTTCTCGGCCAACATGCGCTGCGCTATGTCATAGGTTAAAAAGTCGTCGTCTAAAAGAGTTCCGTTCCAGTCCCAAATTATCATGTCGTACTTCAATTTGCAGTCTCCTTCAGTCTTTGTGCCAAGGAGGTGTAACGCCTCCTTGAGAAGGTGGTGTTCACCATGCGGCGTATGATGTCCGCGCTCCCCAGACAGTACACTAACTTTTTGGCCCTTGTTACCGCTGTGTACAAGAGGTTGCGGGTCAAGAGCTGCGGCGGCCCGCCCGAGAGCGGGAGCAGTACGGTGTTGTACTCCGAGCCTTGGCTCTTGTGTATCGAGATGCAGTAGGCAAGGTCAAGCTCCTCCGCCTGAACGAAGTCGTAGACACAGGCCCTGTCGTCGTCAAATAGAATCGACAGCTTGCGCGCTTCAAAGTCAACGCCCATGAGCGTACCTAAGTCGCCGTTGAACGCGCCGCTTCCTTCGATGACTGCGCCGTTTGGCAGGCGCTTTTCCCACTCAACCTTGTAGTTGTTCTTCACCTGCATAATCTTATCACCCTCGCGAAAGACGGTATCGCCATAGACGCACTCACGCTTTGCGGGGGAGGGCGGATTGAGGGCGGCCTGCAAGCGCTTGTTGAGGTTGCCCACACCGAGTATGCCCTTTTTCATGGGTACCAACACCTGAACGTCCATCAGCGGGTCGGAGGTTCCCAAAAGCTCCATGCGCGTCCTGCAAAGCTCCACAACCCTGTCCAAGACGCTGTCCTGATGCAGCATAGATTCAAATACAAAGTCGGAGTCGCTGCGGTCAAGCACGGGCTGCAGCCCGTCGTTTATCCTGTGCGCGTTGGTCACGATAAGACTGCTCTGCGCCTGCCTGAATATCTCATTCAGGCGCATTACGGGGATAACGCCGCTGTCTATGATGTCGCACAACACGTCGCCGCAGCCCACGGGAGGGAGCTGGTCCCTGTCGCCCACAAGTATCAGCCGCGTACCCTTGGGAATAGCCCTGAGCAGCGCGGCCATGAGCGGCACATCCACCATGGACATCTCATCTATTATTATTATGTCGCCGTCCAAGGGATATTGATCATTTCTGACAAAGCCCTCGCTCGGATTGTACTCTAAGAGGCGGTGTATGGTCGAGGCCTCAAAGCCCGTCGCCTCGGTCATGCGCTTTGCCGCTCTGCCCGTGGGCGCGGCAAGCTGAACCGAAAGCCCCTGCTCGTCCATGGCGTAAGCGATGAAACGAATGATAGTCGTTTTGCCCGTGCCGGGGCCGCCAGTAATCACCATGACGCCGGAGTTTAGAGCTTCCGTTACGGCGCGCTTCTGCTCATCCGATAGGGTGAGTGAAAGTTCCTTTTCATAACGCGGCAGATCCCATATGCGCGACTGCACGTCGTCCGCGAGGAAGCTGAGCCTAAAGGCTATGCCGTCCTCAAGGCGGTCAAGGTAGGGGAGGAACACGGCCTCAAGCTCGCCCACCTGTCGGATGGTCAGCTCCTGCGAATCCGCCATCCAGTCAATGGTCTCGTCAAGCCGTTCGCCGTCCGCGCCCAAAAGAGCCGAAGCCTTGAGTATGAGTTTTTCACGAGGAAGAAAGGTATGCCCGTACTCCTCGCTTGACTCGGAGAGGGCGTACTGCAGGCCGGCGCGGAGCCGTGCCAAGGAGTCGGTCTCAAAGCCCGCCATGCTCTGAGCTATGCGGTCGGCGGTCACAAAGCCTATGCCGTCTATGTCCCGTATCATGCGGTAGGGGTCCTCGAGTATCTTCGCAAGGCATAGATCGCCGTAGCAGCGGTAGAGCTTGTAGGCCTGCCCAACGGTGACGCCGTATGGCTCAAGAGCCAGCAGCACCTCGCGCATGACGCGGTTTTCAGCGAAGGAGGCTGTGATTGCCGCGCATTTGCGCACGCCTATGCCGCGCACCTGAAGAAGCTTTTGCGGCTCGTTCTCCATTATCTTGAGGGTCTCGTCACCGAATTTATCGACTATCGTTTTAGCAAGGCTCTCGCCTATGCCCTTGACGACGCCGCTCGAGAGAAATGCAACGATAGCCCCCGTTGTGGAGGGGGCTATGCGGGAATACTCGGTTACTGCGAATTGCCGACCAAAGCGCGGATGCTGCTTTTCACTGCCGGAAAGCTCCAACAGGTCGCCCACGCCCACGAGCGGTATGACGCCGGTTGCGTTAAAGACCTGACCTGACTGCTCGTCAACCATTGAAAGCACGGTGTAGCCGTTCTCGGCATTGCGATATACTACGCTTTGTACGGTGCCTCTGCGCGCTTCCATGTATTAAAAGTCGAGACGAGAGGAGATGTAGCCCTCAAGCTCCGCTATGGGAAGGCGTATCTGCTCCATGCTGTCGCGGTCGCGAACGGTCACGCAGCCGTCGTTTTCGGAGTCGAAGTCGTAGGTGACACAGAAGGGTGTGCCTATCTCGTCCTCCCTGCGGTAACGCTTGCCGATGGAGCCTATCTCGTCGTAGTCCGCGGCAAAGCGCTTGGCAAGCTCGTTGTGCAGCTTCATCGCAGGCTCGGCAAGCTTCTTGGAGAGCGGCAGCACGGCGACCTTGTAGGGGGCAAGGGCGGGGTGCAGACGCAGCACGGTGCGGGTCTCCTTATCCAGGACCTCCTCATCGTAGGCGTTGCTCATGAAGGCAAGGAGCAGACGCTCGACGCCCACGGAAGGCTCTATGCAGTAGGGGATATAGCGCTCGTTGGTGAAGGGGTCGAGGTACTCAAAGCTCTCGCCTGAGCACTTGGAGTGCGCGGTAAGGTCAAAATCGGTACGGTCGGCAATGCCCCATAGCTCACCCCAGCCGAAGGGGAAGCGGAACTCAACGTCGGTCGTGCCGTTGCTGTAATGCGACAGCTCCTCCTTGTCGTGTTCCCTAAAGCGCATGGCTTCCTCATTGAGACCTAAATCTAATAGGAAAGCCTTCACCTGAGACTTCCAGTAGTCGTACCATTCAAGATCGGTGCCGGGAGCGCAGAAGAACTCCATCTCCATCTGCTCGAACTCGCGGGTGCGGAAGATGAAGTTGCCCGGGGTAATCTCATTGCGGAAGCTCTTGCCGATTTGACAAATGCCGAAGGGGACCTTTCTGCGGGTGGTGCGCTGAACGTTGCGGAAGTTGACGAAGATGCCTTGGCAGGTTTCAGGTCTTAGGTACAGCTCGGATGCGCTGTCCTCGGTGACGCCCTGGAAGGTCTTGAACATCAAATTGAACTTGCGGATAGGGGTAAAGTCGGACTTGCCGCATTCGGGGCAGACAATGCCGTGCTCCGCGATGTAGCTTTGCATCTGCTCGTTCGTCCAACCCTCGGGGTGAACCTCTAAGCTGTTCGCTTCGGCGTAGTCCTCGATGAGCTTGTCCGCCCTAAAGCGCGACTTGCAGGCCTTGCAGTCCATAAGGGGATCGGTAAAGCCGCCGACGTGACCCGACGCCACCCAGGTCATGGGGTTCATGAGGATAGCCGCGTCCATGCCGACGCAGTAGGGGCTTTCCTGCACGAAACGATTCCACCAAGCCTTCTTTATATTATTCTTTAGCTCAACGCCCAAAGGACCGTAGTCCCAGGTGTTGGAAAGACCGCCGTAGATTTCGCTGCCGGCGAAGATAAACCCTCTTGTTTTGCAGAGGGAAACGAGTTTGTCCATAGTGAGTTGAACAGCCATATACGCCTCCATTTTTAGCATGTGTACATTATCGCTCTCAAAGACTTGTTTGTCAAGTGCGTCGGGCAAAAGTAGGTTATAGGGGGTTGCGGCGAGGGAATATCTGTGCTAAAATCCAGTAAACTGTTTTGGAGGTTTATGGCGTGGACAACGAAAAGGGCAGAGGTCGGTATAAGTATATTAACGACTACGAGAATTACGAGGAGCTGTGTAATGACGGCAAGCTTCGAAAGCGGGTGAAGTACGTCGGGCCATACTATGTGACCGAAAGCTCCGGACAGGAGCTTACCCGTCTTAAGATAAACGTCATCATATGCGTTATCGTGCAGTTTCTCGCGATTGTCCTCATGCTCATGGACGTGGACTTCGCTTATTATGTCCACGAATGGCTGTATGTAGCCATTCCTCTCACCGCCTGCGCCATTCCGTTGGTGTACGCCTTGCTCGGAGCTATTCGCCTCCCATCGTCGTCCGCGAAACTGCAGCGCGATTACCACAAACGCTCGTTTGTGCGCATACGAAGCTCCGAAATAGGTGTACTTGTGATTACGGGGACAGCGCTGCTTCTATATGTCGCATTTGTATGCATAAGAGGCTTTCAGGTGCTGAGCGCGGCCGACATAGTCTTTTTTGCCGCGTTTGCCGTTCATATCGCTTTGGGGTTCTATGTGCTGAATTCTATCAGTAAAATAAAATATACAATCGAGGAGCGCTAAATTATAAAGGCTTGTTTTTGACGATTTTGCGGATTAAATGCGGAATTTTGGCTAACGAACTGTGAAATATTATATTGATTCCGTTTTGAAAACCGCGTTTTTCCGTATTGACAAAGTATTGATAAGCTTGTATAATTCAATATGTATTCTCAGATACATAAAAAACAAAGGAGGAATACTAAATGAAGAGAATCATTGCTGTTCTGTTGGCGTTGGTGCTCGTTCTGCCCCTCATGTTCGCTTGCAAGGCGACTGATCCGGGAACAGAAGTACCCGAAGTCACAGACGAACCCGTTGTGGAGCCCGAAGTAACTGAGGAGCCCACAGTAGAAGTAACCGGCGAACCCGAAGTGACCGCTGAGCCGGAACCCGTGTACGAAGCCGAGCCGTTCGCAGAGAATCTGCCGACTGAGCCGACAATCGATACTCCGTTGGTTGTTGCTTACAGCCCCTTCTCCGCAAAGTTCAGTCCGTTCTATGCCGACACCGGTTATGACCAGGATGTCGTCGGAATGACTCAGATCGGTCTGATGACCACCGACCGTCTGGGCGGCATCATCTTCAACTCGATCGAGGGCGAGACCGTTTCCTACAACGGCACTGACTACCTGTATAAGGGAGCTTCAAACCTCACCGTCAATTATGACGAAGCGAGCGACCTGACCACCTACACCGCAAGGCTGAGAGTTGGCATGCTGTTCTCCGATGGCGTTGAAGTAACTGCCGATGATATCATCTTCACTTACTACACCCTGTTGGATCCCGCTTATATCGGTTCCACCACCCTCAGCTCCTACGACATCGTAGGTTTGCAGGATTACAGGACTCAGACCACCAGCGAAGTCTATGCAAAGTATCAGGAGATCGTCTCCGCTATCTTTGCGGCGGGCGATGCAGGCTACGTTGCCAACGATCTCTATTCCGAAGACCTTTACAATGCGTATTGGGAAATGATGAAGAATGAGTGGATCGCTGACGTCCAGGCTATCGTTGACTATTGCTTGGGCAAGTATGCCTCTTCCTATGCTGAAGCAGCTGTTGGCGTAGACGAAGCAACCTTGTTGGCCGATCCGAACTACCAGGTAGCATTCGGTATGTGGTGCTGGGGCTTTGGCGACGGCTTTGCCGAGGATGGCCTCTGGTACGCCGGCGAGAAGAGCTGGGACATGGTCACCACCTTCCCGACGATTGAAGACTACTATGAAGCAACCTACAACGCCTACGGCGGCGATCCCGATGCTTACTGGGCAACAGAAGCAGCTGACGGCACCGACGTTCACGGCACCGTTGACTCCGCGTTCATCCTTGAGTACGGCTCAAAGGACGAAGGCATGGGCGGCGCAGGCGTTCCCAACATCTCCGGTATCACCAAGCTTGACAAGTACACTGTACAGGTCGTAGTTGAAGGCTATTCCGCTCCCGCTGTTTACAGCATTCTCGGAATTTCCGTCACTCCTATGCACTACTATGGCGACGAGTCCAAGTATGACTATGAGAACAACATGTTCGGTTTCGACTTCAATGACCTCACCAAGCAGAAGGACATGATCGAGACCCCCATGGGCGCAGGCGCTTACAAGTTCGTCAGCTATGACAACAAGGTTGTTACCTTCGCTGCCAATGAGCTGTACTACCGCGGCTGCCCGAAGATCGCTGAGATTCAGTTCAAAGAGATGAGCTCCGCTGAAGTTGCAACCGGCATCACCACCGGCGACTGCGACGCGGGCGAAATGACCGGTTCACGTACCCGTTTCGAGGAAGTCAGAAGCTACAACTCCAACGGCGAAATCTCCGGTGACGTCATCACGACCTCCAAGGTCGACAACCTCGGCTATGGCTACATCGGCATGAACGCTGACACCGTCAACGTAAATGGCGAACCCGCTTCCGATGCTTCCAAGGCGCTGCGTAAGGGCCTTGCGACCGTGCTGGCTATCTATCGTGACGTAGCATACAACACCTACTACGGCGATGCGGCTGCTGTTATCCAGTACCCCATCTCCAACACCTCTTGGGCTGCTCCTCAGGCAACCGACGAGGGTTATCAGCTTGCATTCTCCGTTGATGCAGCAGGCAATGCTCTGTACACCGAGGATATGGATGCTGAAGCCAGGTATGCGGCTGCTCTGGCGGGCGCTCTGACTTGGTTCGAAGCCGCAGGCTACACCGTAGCCGATGGCAAAGTCACCGCTGCTCCCGCTGACGGTATGCGTGATTACCTCAACTTTGAGGTTATCATCCCCGGCGACGGCACCGGCGACCACCCCTCCTATCAGGTTCTGACCATGGCCAAGGACGCTCTTGCGACCATCGGCATCACCCTGACGATCAACGACCCCGCTGACTCCAACGTCCTTTGGGATTCTCTGGATGCAGGCACCCAGGATCTCTGGTGCGCAGCTTGGGGTTCCACGATCGATCCTGATATGTATCAGGTCTACCACAGCTCCGGTGTTGTCGGTGAGGGCGGTTCCGATTCGAACCACTACCACATCCGCGATGCAGAACTGGATGAGCTCATCGTTGCAGCGCGTCTGTCCGACGATCAGAGCTACAGAAAAGCTGTTTACAAGCAGTGCTTGGATATCATCATTGACTGGGCAGTTGAAATTCCCGCTTACCAGCGTCAGAATTGCATCGTGTTCAGCACCCAGCGCATCAATATCGATACTCTGACTCCGGACATCACCACGTTCTGGGGCTGGATGAACGATATCGAGCTGCTCGAGATGAATCCCGTAGCATAATCACAGCGTAAAGCGTGATTTAGGGCATTACAGCATTGAGCCCGCCATTTTCTTGGTGGGCTCAATGTATATGATTACTGTAACGGCTGTTATGTAAACAGCGAGGGGGTTATTGCATGTGGAAATTCTTAATTAGGAGACTTATGCTCGGAATCCTCATAGTTGTGATGGGCGCATTTGTGGTGTATGCTGTTTTGCGTTGCCTACCCGCAAGCTATGTTGAGAAAAAAGCAAGGGAGTATTCGGCAAGCTCAAACGGACGCTTGCAATATGAAGAGGTCCTTCAGAGATTAAAAGAACAGTATGGCCTTGACAAATCCGTTCCTGTGGGCTTTGTAAAATGGCTCGGCGACGCTGTCCGCGGCGATTTCGGCGATTCCTGGCAATATGCGGGAAAGGTCGTGGACAAATTCGAAGATGTAATATGGTGGTCGGTGCTGATGAATATCATCACGCTGATCTTACAGACTGTCATATGTATCCCGCTTGGTATTCTGGCGGCGCGAAAGCAGTACAGTAGGACCGACTATGCTATCATGGTCATTGCCTTGGCGTGTATTTCGCTTCCGACCTTCTATCTTGCGACATTGTTGAAATACGTTTTTGCCGTTCAGTTAGGGTGGTTCCCGCTAAACGGTATGCAGAGCAGGGATTTTTCACAGATGACGCAGTTCGGCAAAGTGCTTGACATCGCGTATCACTTCTGCCTGCCTGTAATTACTTTGGCCATGCTTTCAGTCGGCGGTCTTACTCGTTATACGAGGACGAACATGCTGGAGGTTCTGAATGCGGACTACATCCGTACGGCCAGAGCAAAGGGTCTGCCGGAAAAGGTCGTAATCAACAGACACGCCTTCCGCAACACCCTTATCCCGTTGGTGTCCTATATGAGTTATCTGCTGCCGAGCATGTTCGGAGGCGCGATGATAACCGAGCAATTGTTTGAAATCGAAGGCATAGGACGAATTTCATTCACAGCGATGGTGGCGGGCGACATTCCGTTTACGATGTTCTACACCACCTTCATCATGGTTTTGACTCAGGTCAGCCTGATACTGGCGGACATTATGTACGCCGTCGTCGACCCCCGCGTCCGCGTGAATTAGGAGGTGTCGTATGCTAAAAAATAGATTCTTATTGAATAAGAACGCTCAGCAGCCCGAAAAGAAAGAGGAGCAGCTTGCGTTGGATGATGCGCGCAGAATCAAGGTTCTGTCGCCTTCCATGATGGTTTTCAAGCGTTTCATCAGAAACAAGCTTGCCATCATTGGCTTTGTCATCATCGTCATCATGTTCATCTTCTCTTTCTTGGGACCTCTGTTCTCCCCGTACGCGATTGACCAGAAGTTTATGGACAACGACGCGTTTGAATATCGCAGATACGCCACGGCAAGGTACAACGTAGACCCAAGGTATTATGTGGAAGAGGGAAGCGAGTTCGGAACGGGCGCAAGGTCGGCCATGCTGCTGGAGTTGGGCAAGGCAAAGAACCTTCAAGTTGGCTCCACAATCGATTTCTCCGACTCTTCCGGCAATGACTATATGCTGACCGTAATGGATATCTCGCTCGACGGAAAGATAAGCTCCGCGATAAGCAGCACGATTGAGATTGCAAAGGCGAGCATGGGCGAGGTGACATGGTACGATGAGTCCTTGGTCGATGAAGCCATGTTGGGTGTTATACTGGCCCGCGCAGGCAGCAAGAGCGGCCCTAAGGAGATCGAGTACAACGACACCATAATCGAGGTTTCCGGCAAGCAGGTAGACCTGACGTTTACTATATCAGGCGAGCCATTTGCCATGACCACATATGATGTTTACAGAGCGTTGGACAGCGATTACGAAGCTCTTTGCAACAGCTTCAACTTCGCTTATGAGATGGAAGTTGCGAGGATGAGCAACATTCCTTCTGTTGAGTATGATGGCGTCACATTTATCGTTGATGAAGACGGTGACGACACCGTAGTCAGGGTCAACAATCAAGACGTCATTCTGATAAGTGATATAGTAATCGGTACCGAAAGCTCAGGAACCGTGCTTACTAACGACTTCATTCTTACCGCCATCAGCACCATCAGGGACAAGGGCGAGTACTTCACCTTTGTCAACAACAAGGGCGAGACGGTAGAAACTCAGATCAACCTGGTCAACTCTAACTATTATCTTGACACTAAGCAGCCCGTTCAGCTGTTCCTTGCAAACGCGGCTCCAAACTCCGAGCATTGGCTTGGTACGGAGAACAACGGCATGGATGTTCTGACGCGACTCATGTACGGCGGCAGGATTTCGTTGATGGTCGGCTTCGTTGTTATCTTCTTTGAGATAATCATCGGCGTCGTCATCGGCGGCATTTCTGGTTACTTCGGCGGTGTAATCGACACGATATTGATGCGTTTGGTCGATCTGTTCAACGCCATTCCGTTCTACCCGATGATAATCATACTTGGTAACGTAATGGATAACCTCAAGGTTCCAGGTATTCAACGTATCTTCATATTGATGGCGATAATGGGTATCTTAGGTTGGACGGGAACGGCGCGTGTGGTCAGAGGTCAGATACTGTCGCTGCGTGAGCAGGACTTCATGGTTGCGACCGAAGCCACGGGCATAAAGACCTCAAGGCGTATTTTCCGTCATCTGGTGCCGAATGTCATGCCTCTGTTGATAGTCCAGGCTTCAATGGGTCTTGGCGGCGTCATCATTTCCGAAGCAACTTTGGGCTTCTTGGGTCTGGGCGTTAAATACCCGATGGCGTCTTGGGGCTCCATCATCAACCAGGCGACCGACATGCAGATCATGAGAACCGCATGGTGGGTCTGGATTCCTGCGGGCGCGTTGATACTGCTTACGGTGTTGGGCTTCAACTTCGTTGGCGATGGTCTGCGCGATGCGTTCGATCCTAAGATGAAGAGGTAATCGCAATGGCAAAGAAAAACGCAAATTACATCAAGGCACACGAATCCGCGAAGATCTCCAGAGTGAATCGCAGGATAACAAATGAGATAGAGAAGCGCCGCAAGCGCAAGCACGTCGATCCGTCTGAGTATGAAACTCAGATGCGCGACCCCAACAACGTCGTTGAGTTCGACAACCTGCACACCTATTTCTTCACCGATATAGGCACTGTCAAGGCGGTTGACGGCGTGAGCTTCGACGTACCCACAGGGAAGACCGTTGGCGTCGTTGGCGAGTCCGGTTGCGGTAAATCCGTCACCAGCCTATCGCTGATGCAGCTTGTGCAGCGTCCGCAGGGTCAGATTGTCGAGGGCGAAATTCGCTTCAATACGGGCGAACATGTCTACAACATCGCAGCCACCCCGACTTATGTCATGGAGCATATCCGCGGTTCCAAGGTCTCAATGATATTCCAGGAGCCAATGACAAGCCTGAACCCCGTGTTCAGGATAGGCTTCCAGCTTGACGAGGTACTTCATCTTCATTACCCGCAATGGCCCGATGAGCAATGCAAGACCCGTTCCATCGAGATGCTTGAGAAGGTTGGCATCGCGAACAGCGAGGGCGTGTATCAGATGTACGCGCATGAGCTGTCAGGCGGTATGCGTCAGCGTGTCATGATAGCCATGGCGTTGGCCTGCGACCCGAGACTTATTATAGCCGATGAGCCGACTACGGCTTTGGACGTTACGATACAGGCCCAGATCCTTGACCTTCTGCGTAACCTCAAGGATCAGATCAATTCAAGCATTATGCTTATAACGCATGACCTTGGCGTTATCGCTGAAATGGCGGACTTCGTCGTTGTCATGTACGCGGGCAGAATAGTTGAGAAGGGTACCGCAAGCGAGGTGTTCCATGACCCGCGTCATCCGTACACCATCGGCCTGATGGCCTCCAAGCCTGTCGTTAATTGCAGGACGGAGAGACTGTACAGCATCCCCGGCACGGTTCCCAACCCGATAAACATGCCAAACTACTGCTATTTCAAAGATCGTTGTGAACGCTGCGTCGCAAAGTGCAATGGCGAATATCCGCATGAGATCCATGTATCGCCTACGCACGTCGTGAGTTGCTACCTGTACGACGAGAAGGGGGAATAATATGGAAGCGAACATAAAGACCGAAAACAAGCCCATGAGCAAGGGAGAGATGGTCAGAGCCCGTCTTGAAATGCTTAAAGAGCGTATCGCGACTGTTGGCGCGCTGCCCGTGCCCCCGCACAAAGAGGAGAACGTCATAGAGGTTGATAACCTCATGAAGTATTTCCCGATTAAGACCGGCGTGTTCTCGCACCTTGCGGGATATGTCAGAGCGGTAGACGGCATCAGCTTCTCGATCAAGCGCGGCACAACGATGGGTCTGGTCGGAGAGTCCGGCTGCGGCAAAACCACCGTCGGCAAGACCTTGCTTAGGCTCAACGAAAAGACCGCCGGCTCCGTGAGATTCAACGGCGTGGATCTGTTCTCGCTTTCTTCATCCGAAATGCGCGCCTTAAGGCCAAAGATTCAGATGATTTTCCAAGACCCTTACTCCAGCCTTTCACCGAGACTTCCCGTTTCCGAGATAATCGGCGAAGCGGTGCGTGAGCATCATGTCGTGCCTATGCGCGACTATGACGCACATATGGATAAGGTCATGCAGCAGTGCGGTCTGCAGCCGTACTACAAGGACAGATATCCTCATGAGTTTTCGGGCGGCCAGCGTCAGCGTATCTGCATCGCAAGGTCGATAGCCCTGAACCCCGATTTCATAGTCTGCGACGAGCCTGTCTCCGCCTTGGACGTTTCGATTCAGGCGCAGATCATCAACCTGTTGATGGACTTGCAGAAGGAGCTTGGCTTGACCTACCTGTTCATCTCGCATGACTTGTCGGTCGTTGAGCATATCTCGGATACCGTAGGCGTTATGTATTTGGGCAACATGGTTGAGTTTGCCTCCAAGGAGGAGATATTCTCACAGCCGCTGCATCCCTACACCGAGGCTTTGTTCTCCGCGATACCCGTTCCCGATCCCGACGTCAAGATGAAGCGCGTCATTCTGCAGGGCAGTATCCCCTCCCCGGCGAATCCGCCTTCAGGCTGCAAGTTCCATACCCGCTGCGCAAAGTGCATGGACATATGCTCTAAGGTTGCTCCTAAGCCTTTAGAGATTAAGCCCGGGCATATGGTTTGCTGCCACTTGTACGACTCGTATCAAGGCGATGAGCAATAGGCGAGGACCGAAGCAGTACGACGATGATGACGGACGCACCATTGTCAACATGGATGTGGAGGGAATGCCCTGGTATGATCGCCGCATCAACCGCGAGAACCGCAAAGAGGCAAAGGCCGAGCTTGAACGCAAGGTCGCGGCAGGCGAGGCGCTGACGCGGGCGGAGTCCAGAAGGTATAGCTTTTATGCGGTACTTGGGGCACTGACCGTGGTGGGTGTAATTGGCGGAGGAGTGGTGCTGTTCATACTGCTGTTATGGCTGTTATGGTAATCATGAAGGGAGCTGCAACAAAAAATGCGGCTCCCTTTATTATTAATTTTTACAACTTGAAACATTGTATTTAACGGGGACATTCCTGCCCCGAACGGATATTATTGAAAATTTTATCGTCACATTAGTTAGTTATTTCCATAAAAAAGTCACAATTGACGCTTGACAAATTGGTGAATTCATTATAGCATAAACAGTGGAATAAACATATATCATATCATTAATGACCCAGGAGGAGTTATGACCCGAACAGAATTGGAAGCCAAGAGTTTGGTGGAATTAAGAGAAATTGCAAAGGAGATGGGAGTGCGTTCCATACCGAAATATCGTAAGGGAGAGCTTATCGACCTTATTGAGAAGGGCGAGGTTCCGCCACGCAAAAAACCCGGCAGGAAAGCCGGATACACCGTAAAAAGACCCGATGAGGAAGTTATTGAAACAAACGCGGAGGAAGACGATTTCGTGTCTGTTGAAGACGATGAGCCTGATGAAAGCGATGCCAATGCCGCAAAGCTGCCTGACCCGGAACGTTTTGTGTCAGAGGAATATGTGCCTCAAGCCAAAAAGAACATGTCGCCCGAATCCATGTATCAGCCGATGAGAGACAATACGGACAAACAGAGGGGCGGTTATATACGTCAGGACGATCAGCACCAGCAGGACAGACAGACCTCAACAAGAGGCTATGCCCCGTATGATGAAAGGCAGTCAAGGTACAGCAGGGATTATCAGCCAAGACAGAGACAGGACAATTACAGGCAGGATAATTACAGGCAGGATAATTATAGACAGGACAATTACAGACAAAGCAGGGACGGCTATACGCAGCGTTACAATGCTGCCGACAGAGACCGTGACAGAAGGCCGGCAGATCGCAGAACCTATGAGCGAGTAGAGGGCTACTACAATTCCGATTACGGCACGACAAATCCCGCGGTTCCGGAGATGATTGAGCAGGGAGAATGCCGCGACGTTGCGGGCGTTCTTGAGATAATGGACGCCTATGGATTCATCAGAACCGATAATTATTATGCAGGCACCAAGGATATTTACATCGCCATAGCGCAGATTTGCAGATTCACGCTGCGCGCAGGCGACTATATAGAGGGCAAGGCAAGACCCAGACGCGAGGGTGACAAGTTCGAGGCGTTGATGTATATCGAGCGCGTCAATGGCGTCACTCCCGAAGAGATTTTGCAGCGTCCCAACTTTGACGAGCTGACGCCCATCTTCCCGCAGGAAAGGTACACCCTTGAGATAGAGAGCGAGAAGAATGATTTAGCGTCAAGGCTCATAGACCTTATCGCCCCCATAGGCAAAGGCTCGAGAGCTATGATAGTGTCGCAGCCCAAGGCGGGTAAGACGACCCTGCTCAAGAACATCGCAAGGGGCATCACGACCAATTCACCTGAGGCACATCTTATCGTTCTGTTGGTGGACGAACGCCCTGAGGAAGTTACCGACATGAAGCGCAGCGTCAAGGGCGAGGTCATATACTCCACCTTCGACGAGATGCCGGAGCATCATGCCAAGGTTTCGCAGATGGTACAGGAACGCGCAATGCGACTTGTCGAGATGGGCAAGGACGTTGTAATCCTGCTTGACAGCCTTACAAGGCTGACGAGAGCGTACAACCTCATCATTCCTCCGACGGGCAAGACACTTTCGGGCGGCATGGATCCGGGTGCGTTCTATAAGCCCAAGCGTTTCTTCGGAGCCGCGAGAAACATCGAAGGCGGCGGCTCATTGACCATTATCGCGACGGCTTTGGTTGAGACAGGCAGCAAGCTTGACGACATCGTTTATGAGGAGTTCAAGGGTACAGGCAATTTGGAGATTCATCTTGATCGTAAGCTTGCCGAGAAGCGCATATTCCCTGCAATCGATATCTACAAGTCCGGAACCAGGCGCGAGGATCTGCTGCTGTCCAAGGAGGAGTTAGACGGAGTGTATATGCTGCGCCGCGTAATGGCGGGTGGTGCGTCTACCGATGTTACCGAGCAGCTTATAGCCATGCTCAGCAAGACCGCGACCAATGACGAATTCCTGACCAAGCTGAAGGAGTGGGTCCGCATCTATGAGAAGGAAGGATTTGTCGCGGGGAACAGTCAGAGTAGGTTCTGATAAGGAAATATATTTTTAAAACCATCAGATTTACTGAAAAAGTTCTTGCTTTTTTCAAGCGTTATGCTATAATGTCTGATGGTAGTGCTTTTACACGAAGGAGTGAACAACATGAAGAAAGATATCCATCCCTCATACGGCGAAGCAGTCGTGCGTTGTGCTTGCGGCGAGACCTTCCTCACCGGCTCAACAAAGGACGAGCTTAGAGTTGAAATTTGCAGCAAGTGCCATCCGTTTTACACCGGCAGGCAGAAGCTTGTAGATACCGGTGGCAGAGTCGATCGCTTCAAGAAGCGTTACGGCCTGTAAATTCAAGTGCTTTAAAAAGGACCTCCGTCTTTATTGTATGGAGGTTCTTTTTAGTTGCTTTTTTTGAAGCCTTATTCTATAATCAAAGCATGAAGAAGATATTGATGATTGGTACCGGCGGCACCATAGCCTCCGAATTGACGAACAACGGACTTGCGCCCGCGCTGACTACGAGGCAGCTTTTGCGCTTCGTCCCCGAGGTTGAGAATCTGTGCAAGGTGGATTGTGTGCAGCCGATCAATATCGACAGCACGAATATGACGCCTGAGGATTGGCTGATTATCGCGGGGGTGATACATGAGGCGTATGAGCGCTATGACGGCTTTGTCGTGAGCCACGGCACGGACACCATGGCGTACACTGCCGCCGCGCTTTCATACCTTGTACAGCATTCGCCCAAGCCCATAGTGCTGACGGGTGCTCAAAAGCCCATAGGCATAGAGGGTTCGGATTCGGAGAGCAACCTTGAGAACGCCTTCCGCTATGCCGTGGATGACGAGTCTTCGGGTGTGCAGATTGTGTTCAACGGCAGCGTAATCTTGGGCACGAGGGCGCGAAAGGTGCGCTCCAAGAGCTATTCCGCATTTTCAAGCATCAATTTCCCCGAGCTTGCGATGATACAGGACGGCAAGATTCTGCGCTATATCGAAACCAAGGTGACGAGGGCTGTACATTTCTATGACAGGCTCAACAAGAACGTAGGTCTTGTAAAGCTCATTCCGGGTATGAGCGCCGATTTCTTAGGCTATGTAATGGACAACACTGACGCTGTGATAGTGGAGAGCTTCGGCGTCGGCGGCATTCCGTCGCTGATGGGCTCAAGGTTCTACGACTGCATAGCGCAGGGGCTGAAGCGGGGTAAAATTGTGGTTATGACAACGCAGGTGCAGAACGAGGGCAGCAATCTCTCCGTGTACAGCGTAGGTCATGCCCTAAAGACCGATTTCAACATATTGGAAGCGTACGACATGACCACGGAATCCGTGGTTGCCAAGCTCATGTGGATTTTGGGACTTACAAACGATCCAGACGAGGTCAGGCGGCTGTTCTACACGAGGGTAGCAAAAGACCTGCTGTATTCGCAGGTCTGATCTTCAAGTCATGGTATAGAATTTATAGACGGTGGTGTGACTGAATGTCGCACCGCCTTTTAATATGGGAGAGAGGAAGCCCGCGTGTGAAACTGCGTCGGGCCAGAACTGCGTCTCAAGGCAGACCGCACCGCACCTTTCGTAGTGCGCTCCGCTTTTGCCGCATGGCTCGTCAAGGTAGTTGGCAGTGTAGAGCTGTATCCCGGGCATGGTGGTGAAAACATCCATGGCGCGGCGGGTTCGCTCATCCGTCAGAGTTGCCGCAAGGCAAAGCGGGCGATGCTGCTCGTGCGACAGTATCAGGTTGCAGTCGAAGCCGTTACCGTAGGATAAGCCCGCGTCGGCGCATTGCAGCCTGTCCGATATGCGTGTAGGCTTAGAGAAGTCATACGGAGTGCCTAAGACGGACACGACCTCGCCTGTGGGCAGGATATCACGGGCGATGGGCGTGTACTCAGGGGCGTTTATCATGAGCTTCTCGCATACGGCGTTGCCGCTTGCATGACCGCCAAGGTTGAAGTAGCTGTGGTTGGTGGGGTTGTAGACGGTGTCTCCGTCACTTATTGCAAAGTAGTCGATGTAAAGCGCGTTGTCGTCACCGAAGCTGAAGCGGTTTCTTGCCATTAGGGTGGCGGGGTAGCCCTCCTCTCCGCTTGGGCTTGTATAGCTCATAAGAAGTGCTTCACCGTCGATTTCGGCCGACCACAGGCGTTTTCCAAAACCGATCATGCCGCCGTGAAGGTGGTTTTCGCCGTTGTTGACGGGCAGTTGGTAAACCATCCCGTTGAGTTCGAGACGCCCCTTTGCGATGCGGTTCGCGCACCTTCCGACGCTTATACCGATGGAAGCAGTCTGACGCTCATATCCCGAAGCATCGTCAAAGCCCAATGCAATATCGTCCAAACGGCCTTCACCGTCCGGAACGATTATCGAAACCACCGTTGCACCGAAATCACTTATGGAAACCGAAGCCCCATGCGAGTTGGTGAGCGTGTAAAGCCGAGCGGTCTTGCCGCTTGAAAGCAAGCCGAAATTTCTTACCGAGACAGGCATGAGATTGTCCCTGTCAGTTATCCCACTTAAGGGTTTTGCCCGAGATGAAGTGCAGGTGCAGGTGCTTCACGCTCTGACCGGCTGCCTCACCGACATTGCTCACGATGCGGTAGCCCGTTTCATCCACGCCGAGCTGCTTAGCAATCTCCCGCGCCGCCAAAAAGAGCTTGCCCAACAGCTCATCATCGGCGGCTGTCAGAGCCTGCAAGCTCGCTATGTGCCGCTTAGGTATGATAAGCACATGAATGGGGGCCTGTGGGTTAAGGTCGCGAAACGCAAGAACCTCATCGGTTTCATACACCTTGGAGCAGGGAATTTCACCCGCCGCTATCCTGCAAAAAATACAGTCCATGTCATACTTCCTTTCCTATTAACTCAATATGTATACGGCATTTTTCACCGCCGCTTATACACAGCTCTCATCCATATATGCAAGGTTGCCATCCGTTCGCGCTATAACGCCGCTCACAAGCTCACCCTCGTCGCCGTGTGTTTTGACGCGCACATACTCGCCGCTGTAACCCTCGCCGCGTTCTTCGACTAAGACGCTTACGCGCTTGCCAACCCAAGAGGCCACATACTGTTTCTCCAATCCCTCCGCAAGCTGTATAAGCTCCCTGGCTCGCCGCTCCTTTACGCTCTTGTCAAGATGTCCTTTCATTGCGGCTGCCGCCGTACCCTCACGCTTTGAGTAGGGGAAGACATGCACCCTGGCAAAGCCTATTTCACGCACAAAGTCAAGGGTCTGACGGTGTTCATCCTCGGTCTCCCCGACAAAGCCCGCTATTATATCGGTTGTGATGGCGGCGTCGGGCATAACGGCGCGAATGAGCCGCACCGCCTTGCGGTATTCCTCCGTGTCGTACCTGCGGTTCATGCGGGCAAGTACGCTGTCACTGCCGCTTTGAAGCGACAGATGAAACTGCCTGCACAGACAGGGACAGGCAAGAGCCGTTTCAATAAACCTTTCGTCGATAAAGCGCGGTTCCAACGAGCCTAAGCGCAGACGCTGTACGCCAAGCTTCTGAGCAAGGCGTATCACATCGCAGAGGTCGTGACCGTCGCCCCCGCGCCCAAATCCATAAGCCGAGAGCTGTATCCCTACGAGTACTATCTCCTTGTAGCCTGACTTTACGAGCGTGTCGAGCTCCGCCCCGCAGCCGTCAAACGAGCGCGACCTAAGTCCGCCCCTTGCGTAGGGGATAGCGCAGTAGCTGCAAAAGGAGGCGCAGCCATCCTGAATTTTCAGACTTGCGCGGGTGCGGCTCTCCCTGACGGCGGAAAGCTCCTCAAACTCGCGCACACCATCCGAAACGTATAGCTCCTTCGTGTGGTCAGCCATGCAGCTTTCGCAGAGCTTTACTATGTTTTCACGTCCCTCGGTACCTATGACCACGGACACGCCGTCAAGCTCCTTGACGCTGTCCTTGGCGGACTCAGCGTAGCAGCCCACCGCCGCTATTATGGCGTTCGGATTGAGCCTGTGAGCGCGGCTGAGCATCTGCCTTGATTTCTTGTCGCTCATCTGCGTCACGGTGCAGGTATTCACAACATATATGTCGGCAAACCGGTCGAAATCAACGGGGGTATAGCCTGCTTTTATGAACAGCTCGCGCATCGCCTCGGTTTCGTATTGGTTGACCTTGCAGCCTAAGGTACAGAAAGCAACCTTCATTGCCTCACACCTCCGTTTCAAGCTCATAGAGTATCTGAGCCGTCATCGCCATGCCCGCGGTTTCCGTGCGCAGTATGCGCCGCCCAAGCGACACGGCTTTCGCGCCGCGCTCAACGAGCAGGCTAACCTCATCGGGATCAAAGCCGCCTTCGGGGCCAATGACTATTGCGACAGTATTGCCCCCAAAGCCTGAAATAAGGGACTTTAGGGAGCTTTCGCGTTCGTCCTCGTAAGCTATAAGGACAAGATCGAAGCTTGAAACGGGCAGCTCCGAAAGCTTTACAGGCTCGAAGATTCGCGGCACGCATCCGCGCTTGGACTGCTGCGCCGCCTCAAATGCCACCTTGCCGTAGCGTTCAAGCTTGCGGTCGAGCTTATCCGAAAGCTGCACAACACAACGTGAGGTCACGAGCGGGACTATCTCATATACGCCCAGCTCCACGCATTTTTGGATTATCGTCTCCATCTTGCCCTGCTTGGGCAAACCCTGAAACAGCGTAACCCTATGCGTTGGTTCGGCGGGGGAAAGCGTCCACTCGCCGCAGCTTAGGGCAATGCGGCTCCGTTCAACGCTCTGTATCTCAGCCTCGCACTCAAAGCCCTCGCCGTCAAAGAGCTGAACTCGGTCGCCCTCACAAAGGCGCAGTGATTTACTGAGGTGACGCACGTTCTCCTCACCCTCGATATATGCAGCCCCATTCGGGGCTTTTACCGCAAAGAAGCGATTCATACCCTCAGCAGAAAGGAGAACCAGCCGCCGCTCTCAACGACCTTTTCCACCGCGAAGCCGCCCAAGATTAGCGAGGCTTTGACCTCGTCCGCTCTGTCGTCGATAATACCCGAGATGATGAAAGCTCCGTCCTCGGCAAGGCAGGTCTTGGCAAAGGGCGCAAGCGCCATCACGACGTCAGCGACGATATTCGCCAGCACAACCTCATATTTGCCGCTTATCCTATGTTGCAGCTCCTCATCCTTCAAAACGTCCCCCGTATACACAGAATAATTATCATCGGCAACTCCGTTCAGCTTTGCGTTCTGACGCGCAACCTTGTCGCATACGGGGTCAATATCCACTGCGATGGCGCGATATGCGCCCAGAATCCTTGCGCTTATGGAGAGTATGCCGCTGCCGCAGCCCAAATCAAGCACCGAATCTCCATCCTTTATAACCTCATCCAACAGCTCAAGGCACATACGCGTGGTATGATGTTCGCCCGTGCCAAACGCCATGCCGGGGTCAAGCAACAGCGTCTTGCGTTCCGTAGGTGGGCAAGGCTCCCATGAGGGGCAGATAAACAATCGCTTTCCGACGTCATGCGGCTTATAGTAGCGTTTCCAGTTGTTTGCCCAGTCCTCATCATCCACGCGGGTTACGGTAAAGAGCAGCGAGCCCATATCAAAGCCCAAGTCCATGCCCTTCAACGCCGCTATGCGTTCCCTTGCGGCCTCGACTACGCAGAGGTTTTCAGGCAAATCCGCCACATAGCCCTTGACGCAAGGCTCGTCTGTACCTATGGTGTCGGGGTCGGCAAAGTCCCAATATACCGCGTGCTCACGAATGAACGCCATCACGCACTCCCTGCTTTCGTCTATCTCAAGCGAGGCTATGCCTGCGGCGTTCAGCGCGCCGCTTACTACCTCACAGCCCAAGTCCGTGGTAAAGACCTGTATCTCAAGCCATTTCATGTTCGACCTCCGAATTACTTATGATAGGGTTCGTTTCGAATTATCTTATAGGCGCGGCAAAGCTGTTCTTCAAGCACAAGCCGCGCTATTCTGTGAGGGAAAGTCATCTTGGAGAGTGACAGCTTAAGGTTTGCCCTGCCTGTAACCTCGAAAGAAAGTCCCAGGGAGCCGCCTATCATGAAGGCGACGCAGCGAGTACCGCTGTCCATCAGCCTGTTCAAGGTCTCGGCAAATTCCTCCGAGCCTTGCTGCCCACCCTCTATACAGAGCGCGACAACATAATCCTTGGGGTCAAGCTTTGCAAGAAGCCGCCTGCCCTCTTTAAGCTTCACCTGCTCCATGGCGGCTTTGGACAGCTCCTCACCCGCCTTTTCGTCGGGAACCTCGCATATCAAAAGCTCGCAGTACCTGGAGAGCCTCTTTTCGTATTCGGCGCAGGCGTCTATGAAAAAGCTTTCCTTGAGCTTGCCTACGCAGCATATCTTGATTATCACGAGTCCCCCTTAAAAACAGTTCACTATGGCCATAAACAGTCCATCCGCATCGCCAATCAGCCCCTGCTTGAGCTTTTCGTCAACATCGGCAAACGCCGTAAGAGCGGTTTCAAGTTGGCCGCGCTGCAGCTTAGCCGCTTTCTTGAGCGTCATTTCGGCGGCGTAAGGACTGCCGCCTATACGCCGCTTGGCGTCGGCGGTCGATACCCCCGCGTCCATAAGCTCTCTTGCGATGAGCAGATTCTTCATGCGTCCGAGCATAAATGAGCTAAGGCCTAAAGCCCCGTTTTTGTCGGCGCTCAGCATACCGTAGAGCTGACGCATACCCACCGACCTGTTGCCGGACAGGAAGCTGTCCAGCATATTGAATACGCTGTACTCAACCGAGGGCGTAACACATCGCCGCAGTACAGAATCACTTATCCTGCCGCTCGCGCCGACGTAACCTGCCGCCTTGGAGAACTCGTTGACGAGCTTGTACGCGTCCGTTCCCACCATATCCACAAGCCGCCTTGCCGTCTGTCTGTCCAGCTCGGCGTTCAAAAGCCCCGCCTCGCGCATGAGCAGGTTCACAGCCCTGTCCGGCGTGAGGGCTTCAAATTCCACAAGCCTGTCCAAGGGCTCAAGCGCCTTGTATATGGGCGAACTCCTCTTTACAGCGCCGCGCTGTACAAAAAGCAGTATGGTTTCATTCGGGAGCTTAGACAGCGGCAGAGCTTTTGAGGGAAGCTGCCTGCGCTCCTTTGGCTTAACGTCCGCAAGGGTGATACTGTCGTCCCATTCGCGCTCGTCCCACTCGCTTGCCACGATAACACGCACGTTGTCCGCAAAGGGGAATTGCATGGCGCAGGAAAGCAGCTCCTCCCTTGAGGGGGAGATCATGCGGCTGACGTTGAGCGAGGCAAAATCAGGCTCGGCAAGCGCGGTGACGCGCTTCACAGCCTCCTGCTTGGTCAGCTCCTCGACGCCGTAGAGCAGATATGCGCCCGACAGCTGCCTTTGCTGGGTGAGTTTGAAAAAAGCACTCTCATTCATGGGTAAAATTATACCATACGCTTTCTGCTAAATCAAGCTGAAGAGAGCAGCAATAATCTAAAGACCGCGTCGGAGGAATCGCCGAGGGGCGGGGGAGAGGAGGCGCCGTATCGCCCCATGCCCCATAGGGAATATGCCGAATACGGCAGTGACACAGTCATTTTTCATTGACAACATCAAGCTTGCAGCTATATAATATACCAAACGTCAGGCTTGGAGCCTTGGCTTCAGGTTACATGGGAGTAATTTTGCAGGATTATATACTAAGCCCCTTTGAGGGCGAGGAGGACTACCCGCTATACTGCAGTCTCGTTTTCAACACCGCAGTGATGGAAATGAACCTGGGCAGGGTCTTTACCGAGGAGGAGGCCAAGGAGTATTACGCCTTTATGACCTTCCCGCAGGAGAATACGCGCTGCGGCAGCTACAAGGTGCTGCTTCCGACAGGTGAGTTCATAGGCATGTGCGCCATAGTTTTCAACGAGCCATTCGCCTGCCCCGAGGTGGAGTATATGCTTTTGCCGGAGTATTGGGGCAGGGGCCGAGGCACCAAGCTTCTCAAGCAAATGATGGAGATGCTGCTGCACAATCCCGATTATTCCGAGATTATCGCCATAACCGCGCCCGACAACGAACGCTCGCGGCGTATGCTGCTGCGTTACGGGTTCTTCTCTGATTGCGTTTACACCAACCATGACGGATCCAAGGCCGAGGTGTTCGTGTACGAGCTTGACACATAGGCCGCAAAAGACCTTTGATGCCCAACACCTTCAATTTTGCCGCCGCTATGAAGAAGATGAAAAATCTTTTCACAAATTCACATGTTGCCGTTGATTTATGGTACAATGTGTTCAACTCGGCGGGGCGTGATATGTAATTTTGACACGGAACTGTTTTGACTGTCGAAAATGGCGTTTCGACTTCGCTGAAATTTGGATATGGAGGTTAATATGTACTGCACAAAAGCAATTACCAACGACATAACTTGGGTCGGCGCCGATGATAGGCGGCTTGCCCTGTTCGAAGGCGTATACGGCGTCCGCGACGGCGTATCGTACAATTCATATCTCATCAACGACGAAAAGACCGTGCTGTTCGACACGGTTGACAAGGCGGTGAGCCGCACCTTCTTTGAGAACCTTGCGCACGCCCTGAACGGCAGAGCGCTCGACTACCTTGTGATAAGTCATATGGAGCCTGACCACGCCGCCACCATCGATGAGCTGTGCGTCAGATATCCAAAGGTCAGGATAATTTGCAACGCAATGAGCAGAGACATGCTCGGACGCTTCTTCTCAAACGGGCTTACCGAACGCTGCACCGTTGTCAAGGAGGGCGACAGCCTTTCAAGCGGGAAGCACAATTTCAGCTTTGTCATGGCTCCGATGGTGCATTGGCCCGAGGTCATGATGACCTACGACTCGACTGAAAAGGTGCTGTTTTCTGCCGACGCATTCGGATCCTTCGGCGCGCTGAACGGCAGAATCTTCGCGGATGAGGTCGATTTCATGCACGATTGGATTGACGAGGCCCGCCGCTACTACACCAACATCGTGGGCAAGTACGGTTCACAGGTTCAGGCCGTGCTGCGCAAGGCGGCCACGCTGGAGATAGACTATGTTTGCCCTCTGCACAGCTTTGTGTGGAGACGCGGCTTCGGGGACTTCCTCGAAAAGTACATGCAGTGGAGCGCTTACAAGCCCGAGGAAAAGGGTGTGCTGATAGCGTACGCCTCCGTCTATGGGCATACCGAGAATACCGCCAACATACTTGCGGGCAAGCTCTCCGACCTTGGAGTGACGGTCAAGATGTATGACACCTCGGTTATTCCATCCTCGTATATACTGTCCAACGCGTTCAGGTACAGCCATCTCGTGTTTGCCGCGACGACCTACAACGCGGGAATATTTGTGACAATGGAGGATTTGCTGCACGACATCCGCAACCATAATCTGCAAAACCGCAAGGTTGCGTTTATCGAGAATGGCAGCTGGGCGCCCACATCGGGCAAGCTCATGCGCGAGATTATAGAGCCGTTGAAGGGTACTCAGGTGATTGGCGACACGCTGACACTGCGTTCATCGCTCAGGGATGATCAGTTGGGCGAGTTGGATGTACTGGCAAAGCTCATTGCCGACGACATAGGCGCAAGCCCCATACCCAAGCCCGTTGAAAAGGCCGTGGTGGAACAGCTTGAGGTCGCTAACGAGGCGTTCTTCAAGTTCTCATACGGCGTTGAAGTGGTGACTACAAAGGTGGGCGGCAAGGATTACGGATGCGTAATCAATACAGCGGCTCAGGTCGGATCGGGCAGCCCCAAGACCGTGACCATATCTGTTATAAAGAATAACTATACCTGTGAGATGATAGGCAAGGCGAAGCGATTCAACATCTCGGTGCTGACCGAGGAAGTCCCGTATGCACTGCTGAAGCGGTTCGGCTTCCAGTCGGGGCGCGAAGTTGATAAGTTCGAAGGACTTGACTATGACAATCGCATGACGAATGGGATACGCTATATCCCGGAGTACACGAACGCGGTGTTCTCCTGCGAGGTTATAGGCTCGTTTGACGTGGGGTCGAATATGCTGTTTATCGCCAATGTCACGGAAGCCAAGGAGCTTTCAAAGGCGCCGAGCTGCACCTATGCGTATTACCATGCACATATAAAGCCCAAGAAGGCGCCCGCCGCGCCCACCAAGGAAGGGTATTTGTGCAAGGTCTGCGGTTATTTCTATGAGGGAAGCGAACTGCCCGCCGACTTCGTGTGTCCGCTGTGCAAGCATGGGCCTGATGCTTTTGAGCATATCGCGCCGCCAAAGGTGAAGATGGTGAAGGGCTTTGTCTGCCAAATCTGCGGCTACTTCCAGCCGTATGACGGCGATAAGCTGCCCGATGATTACCTCTGCCCGCTGTGCAGCCATGGCCCGGAGTACTTCACCCCCGCAGAACAGCCCGCCCAATAATCCCCCCAAAAACCCAAAGCAGGGACCGCTGGACGGTCCCTGTTTTTATTATGCCTAAAGCTTAAGAAAACCTTGTTCGAACACGCTCGGAAACTCAAATGACTTGTTCTTGCCCGCAAAGTCAACTTTGATGCGATCGCCCTCCACCTCGAACACCACCCCTTGTCCGAACAGTTTGTGCTGCACAATGGTTCCCGCCTTAACGCCTGAATAGTCCGTTTGGCGCTTCTGCACCTTGGGTTTCTCCTCTTTAGGCGCTGAAGCAAGTTTAGTAATTGGCTTTGACGGCGCGGCGGGCTTGATAATGCGGACATCGGAAGCTTGGGAGCTTCGCTTTTTCTTATTCGGCTTGACCTCAACGACTTCATCCTCATCTTCATCTTCGTCTGGTTCAATGACAAACGGAACGTCGGGGATGTCGGCGGGAATCGTTGGCGGTGCAGTAAGAGACGCCTGCTGGTTAGTAAACAGCGCCTCGAAGTCCCTGCGTCTGATGGTGGTATCCCACAGGCCAACGTTTTCGCCTTCGTGTCGATTGACGCCGGTGTATGACAGACTGGAATCCTCGTAACGTTTGAACTTAGATACGGCCTCGTTCATCAGCGAGTTGTTGAAAACGCCAAGGGATACAAGAAGCTCAAAATCTGTCACATCGAGACCGGTCACTTTTTTGAAAAGCCCCGGCTCCAACTGGGTGATTACATCCTTCAGCGTGTCTTCACGGTAATCGGTCAGGAACATGAAGATTGGAATACGCGTCGCAAACTTGATGAGATTATCCTGTATCTGTTTGCGCTTGGACTTGTATTCCTTTTCTTCCTCCGTTAGTTCCTTCTTCTCCTTTTGCGTGAGCTTTTCGCTCTCTTTTCTCGCTTTTTTGACCGATTCGGACTTGTTGATGATGATTTCAATATCGGCGTTAAGGCTGCGGAAGCCCTCAATGCTCATAAGCGCTTTCATTGCTTGCTCATTTGCAAGCAGCCGGGAAAGCGTGTCGTTGTCCACATTGACCAGCAAGGCGCTCTTCCAGCGCCTGGCAAGCAGGGGCGCGGAGGTACCGGCCGTCGTAATATCCAAAATCTCGCCGGCATCGATCTGCCGCATGGCGCTTCCGTCATAGGCGAGCACCGGCAGAAAGTTGATAAACTCGGCGACCTTCTTTTCCGAACTGCTCTCGTTTACATTGAGACGGCAGCTGTAATCCGCGATCTCTTTCAGCGCACGGTCAAGGGCGAAGTCGAACACATAGCATTCCTGCTTCATAATCTCCTTGCCGCCACAGCCATTGTCAATCTCCCATGGACTTTGCACGCGGAAAGCCGCCTGGAAATAGGTCTCAGGGCTTTTCAGGTTCCGCAGCATGAAGATACCCGTCCACGGCCTCACGGTCACGCCGGTGGTCAGCTTCATACAGGAGAGTGTGATAGTCTTGGTTTTGAGGGGCTGTTCCATGGATTTTTGCACCGGTCCCAGCGCGTCCACGCCATTGCCCGCCTGCGATCCGGCGCAGATGTTGACGGTGTAGCCGTGATAAAAGGTATTCTGCCTCTGCTTCAAAAGATTCGCCATGGCAAAGCAGCTTGCCACGTTGGGCAGAAACCAGAAGGTATGGGTCAGCACACTCAGCAGATGCCCGTTCGAATAGGGCATGGGAGGCCGCTTGTCCTGCCCCAGCTTCATATCATCCACGCTGGACGGCAGATAAGCTCCGCGTATCAGGTCGAGCCATTTCTGGACATAATCCTCATACACAAATCTGGCGTCCTTTCCCTTGCCTTTGGCGGAGAAGAACACATTGAGGTCAAACTCGTTGAACTCGCCCTGCATGGCTATCTGCCGTATACTCTCAGGGATACGGTAGGTCATCATGACCATGCGGGGAAGTGATAGATAAGGATTGGCGGAGCCTATCCAGCTCTCCTTTGCTCTCTGCTCATCGGAATACGTCCAGCTGTAAATCTGATCTTCAATAAATTCGCCGGAGTTGATGGACCTAAACGGCGTGCCGGACAGGAACAGATAATAGGACGTGCTGATCTCGATCCAGGACTCGTTGATGGCGTTATCGGCCTCTTCCTCTTTGTATTTCTCAAGGTCGAAGTCGTAGCTCTCCTCATCCTCTTTTTCAAAGAGCTTTTTAGCGTTATCACGCCATGCGCCGAAATGGTATTCGTCAAATATGACCATGTCCCAATTTGTCGTATGTACCCATTCGTTATTGACCTTGATACCGCCGGTCTCCTTATTGAAGCCGAGGAAATCCTGAAATGAACCGAAGCAGACAATGGGGCGAGACTTGTCCGCTTTGTGATACTGCTCGTCCATGCCCGGCTCACCGATGGACTTAGGGCGGCTGATAAACTGCCAGCCATTAAAGTCCACATGGGTCATCAGATCCTCTTCCCACGCCGCCTTCACAGCGGGCTTGAAGGTCAGAATGAGGACACGCTTAAACCCCATCCTCTTGGCAAGCTCATAGGCGGCAAAGGTCTTGCCGAAGCGCATTTTCGCGTTCCAGAGGAATTTGGGTGCGCGGTTCGGGTACTCCTTTTTCGCGGCCTTGAAATACGCCGTGGTCTTGTCCACGGCCTCTTTCTGCTCCGGGCGCATGGAGAAGGTGTGGATGCGGTTTTCATAGTTTGCGGTATTGGTCTTGATGGCGACAATGGCGGCCTTTATATCGTCCACCGTGCAGCGAAACCACTCACCGCCCACACTTGTCACCTGTTTCTTTTTCAGAACGTGGTGAACGTCGTGATCGGTAAAGCTCGTGCCGTCCGGCATCATGGCGGACTCCTGAAAGACGATTTTATACGGAACCATCCCATCAGGCGGCTTCGTGGGGTACTGCTGCGCCACACGCTTGGCGACGTCCCCGGCGGTGTAGCCCACCTTCAGCAAGCCCTTGTACTGCGGGTTGCTGTCGGCGTAGGCGTATATCGTCGGGGTAGAGGACGGACGGAGTGGGAAGAAGTCCTTGGGCATCACTTATCACCGCCGTTCAAGTTCATCGGTCTTATCATAGATTCGATAAAAGCGATTTCTTCATCGGTCAGGCCGTATTTGGCATACAGTTCTTCATCCGTCCACGGCTTGGAGAAGTCTTGCTGTGGAACTAAGGTATAAATACTTCTCGTTGTGCTCTGTGTTACTTTCTTGAGCATGGCTAAAAAGCGGAAGAAACGAGTTGATATATATGAAATTACATTGCTACACATTTCTTTTGATTCAAATGGACCAATAAAAATGTATGTTTCGCTACAAGCTGAGTTAGGCTCACCTATAAAAGGTTTGCCAAGAATTGGATGTGGAAAAGCATCGCTACCGCTTCCCGCCCTTGGTATATATACTTTCCACTCATCTATGATAGTAGAGTTTTTCGTAATTTCATCTCGAGATGCATACGAAACACCTTCATTTTCATAAATCACAACATCATTTTTATGATACTCATGATGCCCATGATATGTAGTGGATAACCCGAAAGGTTGACGAGAACTTACCAATGATTCCACGGAGCGTTCTTTCAACGGCATGACTTTATGTAGAACGCCAATGGCTTCATTATACCTAATAAACGAATCACATCCCTTCTCAAGTAATGGCCTACACATTGGCACACCAACATTGTTCCCTCGATGAGTTACAACAGTACAGTCACCTTTGTCATCACGGCACCACAGGAAGAAACATACACCGCCTTTTATTTGGACGCCGGAGAAGCAATCACTTGCTTCAGGAAAATCATGAATTTCTCGTAATGAATCATCATGAAGCATCTCACTTCTAAATGTATCAAGTCCTTTACCGCCCGCAAACCATCTCGCGGGGACAATCATAGACAGAAACCGTGGCTTTAGCTTTTTTGCTTGCGTAATGAAGCGATCGTAGATTGGCATTGCACTAATACCATATCCCCCATCGCTCAACTGATACGGCGGATTTCCAATAATTACATCAAACTTCATGTCAAATATCCTTTCGGGATGTACGGTGTGAATAAACTCATAGGCGTGGGTTTCGCGGGACTCATCACGCTCATATTGGCTTTGGGATGCGCCGCAGAAGACGCAGTGGCCATTCTTCCATTGGTGCTGTATCGCCT
>Ga0209607_1000101_pt1 | contig 70352 bp, 57 predicted proteins | sample AD_UKC117_MetaG_FD_184413 | JGI IMG/M metagenome (GOLD analysis project Ga0209607, IMG submission 184413) | Active sludge microbial communities of municipal wastewater-treating anaerobic digesters from Hong Kong - AD_UKC117_MetaG (SPAdes)... | ecosystem: Engineered > Bioreactor > Anaerobic >... | reverse complement strand
GCTACAATTATCACATTCAGCTAAAAGCAATAGCTGTAAAAGATGAAGCGGCTGCTTATAGTCTGAAGAACCCACCCGCATGGAGTGCATCCTCTCTCCTTTAATTATCAATATTATTAATAGGGCTAGCCCCCGTGCCATGGTCGAGCGAGGTGAAGCATCATGTCCAGTGTTTTGCAGCAAATCGCTGAGCAATTCGAATGCATCGATCCTGACAAAGCGAATGAGTTGCGGCGGATCGAACAGGTTTATACCCATTTTGGTTTTGATGGCAGCATCGTAGCTCAAGCCAGTGATAAGGAAAGCGCTACCCGCCGTCTCCTCCACTATCTGCCACGGATGGCGCGAATGAAGGATTTCCGGCTCTATCGAATTGGCGTTGGTGAGCAGGAGAACGGTGGTTATGCGCATCAAGCGATTGCTTTGCTTGATGCGCATCATTTGCCGACGCCGGGTAATACTCTGGCGGTGTTAGATCCCATCGGAGCAGAGACTTCCACCACCCCGTCAGCAAGTGATGATGTATCCCGCCCGTCAGCAAGCGATGATGTATCCCACCAGTACTTTTTCGAAGTTTGGCAAACTTTACAGCATTATTATGGCCGAGGCTGTGCGCTGATCCCTGATAACGAACGGTCCCGCAGCACGCAAGCTGGACGGCAACCAGCAAAAAATAGTACCCACCAAGTTGCAGGGTATGTATCTGGCAGGAATCGAGCCTCAACGCAGTCTGTGTATTAACTGATACTTACGATTTCCTTATCAACAAACCCGGTTATGCCGGGTTTTGTAGTTTTATGTACCTCAAGCGATTCTGTGTTCCCCTATGCCTGATGCTCTCCTGATCGCCGGCGTGGATGAGGCCGGGCGTGGCCCTCTGGCTGGTCCCGTCATCGCCGCTGCCGTCATTCTCGATCCGGCCCACCCCATTACGGGGCTGGCGGATTCCAAGCAACTCAGTGAAATCCGCCGTGAGCAACTCGCTGTGGAAATTCGTGCTCACGCGCTGGCTTGGGCGCTAGGCCGGGCCGATGTGACTGAGATTGACCGGATCAATATCTTACAAGCTTCATTGCTGGCTATGCGCCGTGCAGTTGAAGATCTGAGCATTATTCCTCATAGGGTGCTGGTCGACGGCAAGCATTGTCCATCAGGGCTGGTGTGTCCTTGCCAGGCCCTTATCAAAGGCGACGCTACTGTTCCCGCGATCAGTGCGGCCTCGATCCTGGCCAAGGTCGCGCGCGATGCGGAGTTGCGTGAATTGCATAATCACTATCCTGATTACGGGTTTGCCCGCCATAAAGGCTATCCCACCGTTGCACATCGCCAAGCATTGCACCGCTTTGGCCCCTGTCCCGAGCATCGCCGCTCCTTCGCCCCGGTTGCCGCCGTCCTGCAAGCCGCTATCATCAAGGAATGACCATGACCGCGCCGTTTGTCCATCTGCATCTGCACACTGAATATTCACTGGTCGACGGATTGATTCGCATCAAAAACTTGGTCAAGCAGGCCGCCGCTGCCGGTATGCCAGCGGTTGCAGTGACCGATATGAGCAACCTGTTTGCCCTGATCAAATTCTACAAGGCTGCTCTCAGCGCTGGGATCAAGCCCATCATTGGGGTCGAGATGTGGGTGCAGCGGTCCGGCTGGGAACCTGCCCGATTGGTACTGTTGTGTCAGAATCTAGCAGGCTACCGCCATCTAACCCGGCTGGTTAGCCGCAGTTATCTCCAAGGTCAACAACGCGGTATGCCGGTCCTTGATCTTGCTTGGCTGGAAGGAAACACCGCTGGTCTGATCGCCCTGTCCGGTGGCCGTGAGGGTGAGCTTGGTCAAGCCTTGCTCAACGATCGGCCCGACCAAGCTCGAACCTGGCTAAACGACTGGCAGCGGTTATTCCCGAAGTGTTTTTATCTGGAAGTGCAGCGCACCGGCCGGCCTCAGGAAGAGGAGTACCTGGAGGCGGTTGTAGAACTAGCAGCGGACAGCCACCTGCCTGTGGTAGCGACCAACGACGTCTGTTTTCTGCAACGCGAGGATTTTGATGCCCACGAAGCCCGTGTTTGTATCTATGGCGGTGCGATCTTAGATGATGCCCATCGGCCGCGCCGTTACAGCGATCAGCAATACCTGCGCAGCCCGGTGGAGATGGCGGAATTGTTCGCCGATCTTCCCGAGGCGCTGGAAAATAGCGTTGAAATTGCCCGTCGTTGCAACCTGCGCCTGGAACTCGGAAAGAATGTGCTGCCTGATTTCCCGATTCCGGATGGATTGAGCGCCTCTGACTATTTCATCACCCAGGCCCGTGCGGGATTGGAACAGCGGCTGCGAAGGTTGCTTGATCCCGCTGCCATCGGCTTCGCCGAACGCCGCCAGCCCTATGATGAGCGGCTGGAGCTGGAGTTGAAGGTGATCATCCAGATGGGCTTCCCCGGCTATTTCCTGATTGTTGCTGACTTTATTCAATGGGCGCGTGACCACGGTGTACCCGTCGGGCCGGGACGGGGTTCCGGCGCAGGATCGCTGGTCGCTTATGCGCTGGGCATCACCGATCTGGACCCGCTTGCCTATGAGTTACTGTTCGAACGCTTCCTCAATCCTGAACGGGTGTCCATGCCCGATTTCGACATCGATTTTTGTATGGAAGGCCGTGACCGGGTGATCGAATACGTCGCCCAGCGCTATGGCCGGGAGCGAGTCTCACAGATCGCCACGCATGGCAGCATGGCAGCCAAGGCCGTGGTGCGCGACGTAGGCCGGGTGCTCGGTCATCCCTACGGTTTTGTCGATCGCATCGCCAAGCTGATTCCTTTTGAACCCGGTATCACCCTGGATAAGGCGATTGAGCAGGAAGCCGAATTGCGCCGGTTGTATGAAAATGACGAAGAGGTGCGGACGCTGATCGAGTTGGCCCGCAAGCTGGAAGGACTCGCGCGCAATGTTGGCAAGCATGCGGGCGGCGTGGTGATTGCCCCAGTAAACCTGACGGATTATTCGCCACTGTACTGTGAGCAGAACGATCCTAGCGTTGTTACCCAGTTTGACAAGGACGATGTGGAGGCAGCAGGGCTGGTCAAGTTTGACTTTTTGGGATTACGCACCCTGACGATTATTGACTGGACGTTGCAGACCATTAACGCGCAACGGCAAGCGTGTGGCGAACCGCCATTGGATATTTCCGCCATCCCCCTGAACGATGCGCAGACCTTTGGCCTGCTCAAGCGTTGTGAAACCACGGCGGTGTTCCAGCTCGAATCCAGCGGCATGAAAGATCTGATCCGTCGCTTGCAACCGGATTGTTTTGAAGACATTGTGGCGTTGGTGGCGTTGTTCCGGCCCGGTCCGCTGCAATCGGGCATGGTGGATGATTTTATTGACCGCAAGCATGGCCGGGCGCGTATCGAGTATCCGCATCCGGCGCTGGAGGCGATTCTTAAACCCACCTATGGCGTTATTCTCTACCAGGAACAGGTGATGCAGATTGCACAGGTGCTGGCCGGCTATAGCCTGGGCGGGGCGGATTTGCTGAGGAGGGCGATGGGAAAAAAGGATGCTGTAAAGATGGCCAAGGAACGGGATGGTTTTATCAATGGCGCGAAGGATCGGCAAGTTGACCCGGAAACAGCTTCATATATATTTGACTTAATAGATAAATTTTCTGGTTATGGTTTCAATAAATCGCATTCTGCCGCCTACGCTCTTGTCTCCTATCAAACGCTTTGGTTAAAGACGCACTATCCTGCCGCGTTCATAGCGGCGGTATTGTCCTCAGACATGGACAAAACTGACAAGGTGGTGGTGTTCATCGAAGAATGCCGGCGTATGGGTCTGAAACTGGCTCCACCAGATATCAATGTTTGCGAATATCGCTTTACAGCCGGCGAAGCGGGTGAAATTCGCTATGGTCTGGGCGCGATCAAGGGTGTCGGCGAAGGCGCTATCGAAACGTTGGTCCAGGAGCGCCGCCAAGGTGGGCCGTACCCGGATTTATTCGACCTGTGCCAGCGGGTCGATCTGCATAAGCTCAACCGCCGGGTGCTGGAGTCATTGATCCGCTCCGGAACCTTTGATTCACTGGGCGCTAACCGGGCGACGCTGGCAGCGCAATTGCCAGAAGCTTTGCAATTGGCCGAACAACACGCGCGCAATGACGCCGCCGGCCAAAATGATATGTTCGGGCTGGCTACGACCGGGAAAACTCCAACGCGCCCGTTGCATATTGCTAAGACTCCGGAATGGAATCTGGAAGAGCGATTGCGTGGTGAGAAGGAAACCTTGGGTATTTATCTGAGCGGTCATCCGCTGGAGCGAATCGCTGATGAGTTGACCGCCTTGGGCGTGGCCCGCTTAGGCAACCTGGCCGGGGGCAACGGTGTTTTGCGCCGGAACAATGACCGGTCGCTATTGATTGCCGGGCTAGTTGTCAGCGTCCGTACCCGCAACGCTAACCGGGGCGGGCGGATCGCTTTCGTGACCCTGGATGATGGGACAGGCCGGCTGGAAATCCGCATTTTCCCGGAAGTATATGAGCAACACCGGTCCTTGATTGTCGAGGATGCCATTCTGCTGACACAAGGGATGCTTAGCTGGGATGAGTTTAATCAGAGCACCCGCTTGAATGTTGAACGAGTGCTGGATTGGGATGCAGCGCGCGCTGAGTATGCTCGCCGCGTGCTGTTGCGATTGGATGCGCAACAGTGCCAAGCGGGTGCGTTGCGGCAACTAGCCAGTATTCTAGCCGGGTATCGCGCCGATGGCCGGTGCTCTGTCTGGATCGAATACACCAGCCCCCAGGCACGGGTAGAACTGGTTTTAGGTCAGAATTGGCAGGTCAAACCCAGCGAGGCATTGCTCAAACGGTTACGGGAACTAGCCGGTGCGGAGAGCGTTACATTACTTTATGACCGCTCGTCGGTCATCAATCATACGGCATCATGACCGGGGAGCAATCTTGAATCCAATCGGGCCGGCATTGTATCCGTTCCTCCCAGGAGTAAGGTGATGACAATATCCCACGAATTGCGCTGCCAGCAGCGCGAACTGCTGGATCAACTGGATGAACTGGAAGAGGCGGTTGCTGAATTGACCGCTTTGTTGGAAAACGCGGTTGAGGGTGATGACGAGGGTTTCGACGACCGGCATGAACGGCTGGCCTGGCTGCATCGTCAGCACGCCGGGGTGCTGGTAGTGCTTGGCGAGACGGAACGGGCGCTGCTGGCATTTGACGAATAACTGGCCCTTTCCCAAAGGAGGAGGGAGGAAGGGAGTGCAGTATTTAATCCAATCCCAACAGCCGCTCCTCTTCCCTTGCTGCCTGTTCCTCTTGCTGTAAGGCCCACATCTGCGCGTACATTCCGTTTCGTTGCAACAGTTCGCGGTGAGTGCCTTGTTCCCGAACCTGGCCATGCTCTAGTACCAGAATTTGATCAGCGTCGACGATGGTCGACAGCCGGTGAGCGATGACCAGCGTGGTATGGTCCATAGCCACTGCGCGTAAGGCCTGTAAAATAGCCTGTTCGGATTTGCTATCCAACGCTGAGGTGGCTTCGTCGAAAATCAGAATGCGTGGCCGTTTAAGAATAGCCCGGGCAATCGCTACCCGCTGCTTCTCACCGCCGGATAGCTTCAAACCGCGTTCGCCAACGACTGTATCGTAACCGGCGGGCAGCGCAGCGATGAAATCATGCAGTTGCGCCATACGGACAGCATCAGCGATTTCTTGATGGCTGGCGTCAGGCCGGGCATAGGCCAGGTTGTACAACAATGTGTCGTTGAACAGCACCGTGTCCTGCGGAACGATGCCAATGGCGGCCCGCAAACTCTGCTGGGTTACAGCGCCGATGTCTTGGCCATCGATCAGGATGCGTCCATCGTTCACATCGTAGAACCGGAACAGTAACCGCGCCAAGGTCGATTTCCCGGCCCCGCTGGCCCCAACCACGGCTAATTTGCGGCCAGGCGGCACGGTAAAGCTGACCCCAAATAGAATTTTCCGGTCCGGCTGGTAGCCGAAGCTTACATTTTCAAAGCACAATTCTCCTTGCGTCACCTGTAATTTATTTGCGCCCGGCGTGTCGCAGATTTCCGGGGTTCGTTCAAACAGGCGGATCAGGTCGTCCATGTCGGCCAGCGCGTATTTGATTTGCCGGTAGACGATGCCAAGAAAATTTAACGGGATAAATAATTGCAGCAATAGGGCGTTGACCAGCACCAGATCGCCCAAGGTGAATTGACCGGCTGCGACTTGACTAGCCGCGACGAACAAGATCAGCGTCACTCCAATAGCAATGATCACGCCTTGCCCGAAATTGAGTGCTGACATTGAAGTCTGGCTGAGTACTGCACTGTTCTCCCAACTAGCCAGGGTAGTGTCGCAGCGGCGCAATTCCCAATCCTCATTGCCGAAATATTTGACTGTTTCGTAATTGATCAAGCTATCAAGGGCTTCGTTATTGGCCTGTGATTCCAGCCGGTTCATTAAATGCCGGTGCTCCATTCGCCAATTGGTGATTGCCAGAGTGAAGGTGACGTAGGTAGCGACGCTACCAAATACGATCAAAGTGAAGATGGGCGGATAACGGCCCAATAACAACACCGCTGCCAGCAGGAATTCCACCAGCACCGGCAGGATGCTGAAGGCTAGATAGTTAAGCAAGGTGCTCAGACTGCGTGCGCCTCGCTCCAAATCACGGCTGATAGCGCCTGTCTTGCGTTCCAAATGGAAGCGCAGCGACAGATTATGCAGATGGGCCAGGGTGCGCACGGTCAACCGGCGCATGGCCCGGTAGCGAACCCGGGCAAATAGCACATCGCGTAACTCACTGAATAACGCATTGCCCAGCTTCAATGCCCCATAAGCCAGCAATAGTGTTGCTGGCAGGGCAATGACAGCCTGCTGGCTGGCATCCAGATGATCGACGATTTGCTTAAGCACGAGTGGTACCCCGATATTAGCGGCCTTGGCCAGTACCAGGCAGCCAAGGGCGAGTAGCACCCGGCCCCGGTACTCCCAGAGATAGGGTAATAATGCCCAGAGATTGGCCCAGTCGCGGCGTTCACGATGCGGGGTTTCGGTGTAGCGGAGATCGGGGCGCATGGCAGAACTGCTCGTTTGAAATAAAGAAGGGCCACCCGCTAGGGATGGCCCTTTTATTAGAAAATACCGACAATTCGCAGGTTTATTTTGGCTCGGCTGGGGCCAGGGTCGCTTCTGCAGGTGCGGTCGCTTCTGCGGATGCTGGCGCAGAGGCCGCCGCTGGCGCTTCGGCTTTGATACCCGATTCGCCCAGCATGTAAGCGATGGAATCGTGGATATTTGCTTCGGTCAGCGAAGGATCGCCGCCCTTGGCCGGCATGGCGCGGATGCCGTTGATTGCATGATTGACCAAAGTGTCCATACCTTGTGCAAAACGGGGTTCCCAGGCCGCTTTATCGCCCGTTTTGGGTGCGCCTAGCGTGCCCGCAACATGACAAGCTGCACAGACCTTGTCATAGACTTGCTTGCCGGATAATTGCACCGCGACGGCTGGCTTGGGTGTTTCAAACGAAACCTGGCTGACCGGTTTGATACGTTCAAGGATGGCTGCCTGCTTCCGCGAACCATCGTCGGGGGGGACATTATCAATGACGCCAATGAGCGAGGCGCCCATGAATAGAACGGCTGCTAGCAATACTAATGCCGAGATTAAAGTGACGGTTGTGGTCACAACGGAGTTATCGACTTGCGAGTTCACACTCTTACCTCACTGAACGCATTTTCAACCTGCACATCCCCGGATGCATCGCAGCAGACCCGGTGTCGATGGCTCCCGCCGCCGGGTGCGAGTCTTTGCGTAGGCACTGTGGGTAGGAAGGTTTTGATTTGGGCTTGTTATCTTGTGGTTTGGGCAAGGCCAGACGCGCTAATAATAACGTCATTTGACTTTATCTGGAAATCCAGTATTTCGGCATGGGTTTACTGGAGTTTGACGATGCGAGCTATCGTTGATGGCACTGGATAAATATTTATCAAAGCACTGGACGAGAACTTGTGATCGCAGGTATCCTAGCCTTCCTATACCCAACGCGCCCGTAGCTCAGTTGGATAGAGCGTCGGCCTCCGGAGCCGAAGGTCGTGAGTTCAAGTCTCGCCGGGCGTGCCAAACTTCCCAATTTTACATCAGCCTATCATCATGAGGTTTTGCCAATGAGAATGATTGGACTCTTGGCTATCGGGTTGGTGGTCGCTATTTCGTTCGGTTGCGCGACCAGTGACATGGCGGATGATCCAAAATCCATGGAACCCAATATGACTGCAGATCTGGGTCTGGGTGACTCGGCTGATTCCATTCTCTCGAAATATGGAAAGCCTCTTTATAAGAAAGGACGCATGGATACAGAAGGGAAGAAGATTGAAGATTGGTTTTATGCGAATGCGGTGCTGTCTTTCAAGGACGGCAATCTGAATTCTTTCAAACCAAAATAAACACAGTTTCTCCTCCTCTGCACCGGCATTAAGAGCCACACCGGTAACGGGTCTCGCCGACATAGTATTCCGGGAAGCCGACGGCTGTTTTCAGTGCTTCGAAATCCAGTACCTCAGGTGACTGGCCCTCCTGCATTTGCGCTAACGCGGCGCGCATAGCCTTGATCGACACGTTTAGCAAAGTCAGCGGATAGACAGCGATTTGATAGCCAATCGCTTGCAGTTGTCCGGAGGGTAACACCGGCGTCTTGCCAAACTCGATCAGGTTGGCCATTTTGGGACCGGGAACTTCACTGCAATAGCGGCGCATTTCCGCCTCGCTTTCCGGGGCTTCTAGAAAGGTGATATCAGCACCTATCTTGGCAAAAGCGCGGCATCGGGCGATGGCCTCATCCAGATCATGTGTGGCGCGAGCATCGGTGCGTGCCATGATCAGGATATCGCTTCCTTCATTGCGAGTGTCTACCGCTGCTTGCAGGCGCATCAATGCCTCTTCGCGAGGAACCACGGCTTTACCTTGGGTATGTCCGCAGCGTTTGGGCATTACTTGGTCCTCAATCATCACACAGGCAAAACCGGCACGGGCATAGCCTTGCACCGTGCGCTTAACATTGAGCGGGTTGCCGAAGCCAGTATCGCCATCGCCGATGACCGGAATTGAAACGGCGTTGCAGAGACTGCGACCCTGGTCAACCATTTCTCCATAGGAAATCAGGCCAGTATCAGGTAAGCCAAGCCGAGCGGCAGAGACTGCAAAACCGCTCATGAAAGCCAGTGGAAAACCTGCCTGTTCGATCAGCTTCGCTGATAGAGCATCGTGACAACCCGGCATTAGCAGTAGGCCAGGCTGGGCTAGCAGCGCACGTAATTGGTCGGCGGGAGTAGGCATTGAGTTCTCCTGAAGTTATAAGGGGATGTAAAGTTTTAAAAAATCCTCTCTCTGTGAAAGAGGAGACGAGGGCTGCTTTTTTAATGATTTGAATGCTAAAAAGCTATATAAAAAAGCCTCTTAGGCAGTTTCCTGGAAGAATTATAGACGATCACTGCGTTTGCAACAGCACCGGCGAGGTTACTCTAACAGTCAGCCGCTGTTCGGCATATCGAGGTGCTTCATGGGCTATAAAACAGACACGTGCCCAACTCGAACGAGGAGGAGGCATTGGGATTAAATCCCATTGATCAGGGACGGGGCGGCAGTAAGATCTCGCTCCATGCCGATCAAAACGGGATACCTCTCGGTGTCACCTGTGCGCGTGCAAAGGTCCATAACAGCCGAATGATGTTCTCCGTCATGACCGCTAATGTCCTATCACTGTCTGAACCGGCTAGAGCAGCCGCAGTACCTGTGCTTGGATAAAAGATATGACTATTTGTGTATCGAAAAAAATTGGAAACTCAATTGCATATCCCTATATTTGCCGCATCGGTGAAGAAAAGATCACCCATAGTGACAAAATCCGTTTGGCGCGGTGCTGGATGGCCGAATAGGCTTGGCATGGCTGAAAGGATTCCGGGCTATTCGTACCCGCTGCTTTTGCCAAGCCAAGAATCATTTGATTATGCTGCATTTGGCCTATACAGCCATCCTTGCTAGGAAACGCGCAGCTGTTTGAAAAAGGCAAGGTATATGTTGGATATCTTCTCAACAACCAGACAGCCTGACAGGTGATGAGCCACTCAGTCTTGTTCAACTCTCGGCTAAGGCTTTCTCGATCCGATTCATCCAGATTAGTGCTTCATCCTGGGTCAATAGCAGGATTTGCACTTGGTTGCGGAAATCCTGCCATGATTTTTCAACGTACTCGCCGAAATTGTCTACAGAAACTACAGCCCAGTTCACCGGTGAGCCAGTGAGCTGGGTATTCTGCATAGATTTTGTCCCTTGTTGCAGGAACAGTAAATATGTGTCCAGTGATCGACGGACCGAGCTAATTGCAGCGATGTTTATCAACCCGCTAATACGCAAAGCACACTGCCAAGCCAGTAGATTTACTGCTTGCTGACGTTCAAGCATTCTATCGGTATTCATCATCCAATCCTCACTGCGTTTTCTTGTTGTGCATCGCAACATAATTTATCGAAACCGTCAAGCAACATCGGTTTAGGATAGTGTCTCAGTTTGAAAATTAACTCCAATAAAAACGCCTTTAATTAACAGCTTCGACTTTATGAGATTCAAATTGAGACCCTATCCGGTTTAGGCGGCTGTGGTAACGGATAAAGATCCGTGCTGCAATCCTTGATTGCTCGCCGTATCGCATAGCAGCTAGAAGCTCAAACTGCTACGGATGCTTTAATCGCTGGATGGTGTTGGTAGCCGATGACAGTGAAATCTTCATACTGATAATCAAACAGCGAATCCGGCCGCCGGTGGATCACCAAATGTGGTGCTGGGTATGGCTTGCGGCTGAGTTGTAAACGAGCCTGCTCCAGATGATTCAAGTACAGATGACAATCGCCACCGGTCCAGATGAATTCACCAACCGTTAAATCAGCTTGCTGGGCAACTAGATGGGTTAGCAATGCGTAACTGGCGATATTGAATGGTACTCCCAAAAACAAGTCAGCGCTGCGCTGATAGAGCTGGCAGGATAAGGCACCGTTGGTGACATGGAACTGAAATAACAGATGACAGGGCGGTAGCCGCATTTGTTCAAGTTCTCCGACATTCCAAGCGGAGACAATGATCCGCCGTGAATCCGGATCACGATGCAGTTGTTCAATTGCAGCAGCTAATTGGTCAATGCAACGCCCATCAGCGGTTCGCCAAGCCCGCCACTGCTGGCCGTAAATAGGTCCGAGATTGCCGTTTTGATCGGCCCACTCATCCCAGATCGTCACACCATGTTCGTGCAAGTAATCAACATTACTATCGCCGCGCAAAAACCACAGCAGTTCATAAATGATCGAGCGCAGGTGCAGCTTTTTAGTCGTGACTAATGGAAAGCCCGTGCGAAGATCGAAACGGAGCTGAGCGCCAAACCAGCTCAGTGTTCCAACCCCGGTTCGATCTTGTTTACGGACCCCTTCATTTAGTACCTGCTGCAACAAGTCCAGATATCCTTTCATCGTCAGAGGTCCCGATCATCTGTTTTCCTGGCAAGACAGTGGAATTTTATGGTGCAATGCAATATAGTCATCTCTATCCCATGATCATGAATAATAAAGTGACCACATAAGCAGGCCACAGGGTAACGCATGACTGTCAAAGCAACGTCCTCAATTCAGGTAATTGCCCGATTAACTCTCATACTGGATGTTATGGCCGCTTATAATGAGCCTGTCAGCCTCAAAACGCTGTCTAAGGCTACGGGCCTGCATCCGTCAACCACCTTCCGGATTTTGGCTTCTCTGGCCGAACATGGTTTCGTAGAACGCAGCACAACAAGCCGTTATCGTTTAGGCATTCGATTGTTGCATCTGGGTAATCGGGTGCATGGGCAGATGATCGACCGGCATTCGTGCGTCCATTCATTCTCCGCCGCGCTTGATGAATTGAATGAAGCGAACGGCTGAGGCGCATCTGGCCGCGCCTTTACCCGGCGCCTGGCAATTCCACAATAAACGTAGCGCCCTGCCCAAGCTCACTCTCTACCCAGATGCGTCCATTATGGTGCTCGACAATCTTTTGACTGATAGGTAACCCCAAGCCGGTACCTTTGGGTTTGCCAGCGAGCGCGTTACTTACCTGGTGAAATTTCTCAAAGATCAGTTTGTGTTGATCAGAGGTAATACCCGGACCATTGTCGAGGACCTCGATACGCCAGCGATTCATCAAACTCGGTTGTAAACGAATAGTGACTTCGCCACTCTGTTCCGGGCAGAATTTCACCGCGTTCGATAACAGATTAATAATGACCTGGATTAAGCGATCATGGTCACCATCAATGATCACGGGACTGTCCCCTAGTTCCTCATGCAGCGCTACCGCTTTGTCACAAAACAATTGGCTGGTGGAGTTGATGGCGTCTTGAATTAGTGTGCGAAGATCGATTTCGTCGACATGCCAGTCGATTCGGCCAGAATCAATCTTAGCCATATCCAGTACCTGATTGATCAATCGGGTTAGCCGCTCGCTTTCCTTGACAATAATGCTCAGGAACTTGCTGCGTTGCTCAACTTCCATATCAGGGTTAGCCAGGAGGATCTCTGAGAAAGCGCGGATTGAAGTCAGAGGAGTGCGTAGCTCATGGGTCACGGTGGAGATGAATTCGTCCTTAAGGCGGTCAAGTTCCCGCAAGCGGTTATTCGCTTCACGCAGTTCAGCAGAGGTAGCCTCCAGCTCGTGGGATTTTTGTTCCAGCCGGCGGCTGTATTCGAGGACCTGTGTGCTCTCATCAAGGATCGTCATGACCTCTTCAATGCTGAGCACTTCGCCCATCACAATCGACGAGATCATCACCCGCGCAGACGCGGCGCCAATCGCTCCAGCCAGCAATCGCTCGGTGTAATGAATCAGCCGGGAATCCGCTTGCAGCGGATAACCACTATGATCATGGGCATAACGGTCGAAGGCCTCAGTCGCGCGTTGAGGGCCAAGAAACCGGGCCAGCAGATCATACAATTCGGCCGTTTCCACCACGCCCCGCCATAACAGTGAATCACCATCGTGGCGTTCACGTTTGAAGATATCGACAAACTGGCTACCCTGTACCTGTTCGAGGGGATCTGGCTGACTCAGCATTGAACCGAACACCAATCCGCCAATGTTAAGCAGCATGCTCCAGAACACTGAATGCATGTAGGGATCGAGATTCTCAAGACCAAACAGAGCGTAAGGTTTGAGCAGCTCTAGGCCAAATGGGCCAACGTTGACGAAATCAGCGCCGATCCAACCGGAGCGGGCCATGGCCGGCAGAAGCAAGGTATAGGCCCAGACTAGAAATCCCGCGCTCAATCCAACCAGCGCTCCTCGCCGGTTAGCACGCTTCCAGTACAGGCCTATCAGGATGGGTGGTGCGAACTGGGCGGCGGCAGCGAAAGAAACCAGGCCGCTGGCGACCAGCGCATAGGATTCGCCAACAAACCGGAAATACAAATACCCCAGCAGGATCAAGGTCACGATACCGACACGCCGGATACCCAGGAGTAGACCGGACCAGTCAGATCGTCTCGCCAGCCATCGCGGGTTAGCACGCAGCAAGATCGGCATGACCAGATCATTGCAAACCATTGTGGATAGCGTGACAGTTTCAAACATGATCATGCTGGCGGCCGCTGACAATCCGCCCAGAAACACCAGCAGTGCCAGCATTGGCATCTGCTCAGCCATCGGCAGCGCTAGCACGAAGGTGTCTGCGTCTACACTGCCATTGCTGAATACTAAGCGTCCGCCCAAGGCAATAGGTAACACAAACAGGTTAATGGCGAACAGATAGAGAGGAAATAACCAGATCGCCTTGCGGATATGTGTCTCGTTGACATTTTCCACTACCAGCACTTGAAATTGCCGCGGCAGAAACAGAAATGCCATCATTGACAGGAAGGTTAATGACAACCAGCCGCCATAACCGCCAGGTACCACCTCAAAGCGCAGCAACGGTGCTAGGTCTGGGTGTGCCGCCGCCTGCTGGAACAGATCGCCAGGACCATCGAACAGCAGGAACGTTACTACGACGCCCACCAGCATGAAGGCTAGCAGTTTAAAAAGGGATTCGAAGGCGACCGCTGCTACCATCCCTTCGTGGCGCTCAGTGTTGTCGATGTGGCGGGTGCCAAACAGAATAGTGAACACGCTCAGCACCAGGGCCACGTAGAACGTGGTATCCATCCAAACAGGATGTTGCGTGGACACCGCTAGCCGGCTCACCTCCGGATATTGGCGCAGCAGGCTGAAGCTGGCGGCAATGGCTTTCAGTTGAATCGAGATATAGGGCAGGATGCCGAGCATCACAATCAGCGTCACCATCCCAGCCAGCAGACCGCTTTTCCCGTAGCGGGAACCGATGAAATCAGCGATGGAGGTGATGCGATGCGCCTTGGTAATGCGTACGATGCGCCGTAGCACGAACCAGAACAACACTGCCATCAGCGTTGGTCCCAGATAGACCGGCAGGAAATCCACCCCGCTGACCGCCGCCAATCCGACACTGCCGTAAAATGTCCAGGCAGTACAATAGATTGCTAGCGAGAGTGTATAGATATAGGGATTGGCAATGATCGAGCGGCCAGTATCGGCGCGTTGGTCGCCATAATAGGCGATACCGAATAGCACGCCCATGTAGGCGAGGGCGCTGGCGAGGATGATGCTGTCGCTCATCATTCAAGAAGACTCCGGCGGGTCCTGCACATCAGAAGCGCCACCTGGCTGGGAGAAACCCTGAGCGCGGGTCGCGCCAGACTTGGTGGATTCAGTGGGGTCCCGGATTTCTGAGCGTTGCACCACCAGGATCAATAGCACAATCAGTACGAACCAAATCAGATAGAGATAAAAATACAGTAACGGAATACCGAATGGCGCCCATGACCGGTCGAACAGATCCAGCACTGGATAATTGATCGCCAGAGCACCGCAGATGAATAGAATCGTGATGTATTCCCGGGATTGTTGCCGCATTGGACTAGGGATTAGTAGTGAGTGTTAAGGTGTTAGAAGTTTGCTTGGGTCTTGCGGATCTCCACCATCTTATCAGAGGCCTCCAGCGCTTGGCCGAGCGTCTTAACGCCCTGTGCTTCCAATAAATCGAGCAGCTTGAGAAAAACCTGTGCAGTGACTAGCGAGTCGCCCAGGGCAGTGTGGCGGTCATGTACGTCTACTCCCAGGCGATCGGCAATGGCATCCAGGTTATGATCGTCAGTGTAGTCATGCAAGTAACCGGATAACAACAAGGTATCCAGTACCGGATTGCCGAAATAAATGCCAGCTTTCCGCTCTTTCATCTTGAGGAATTTCATGTCAAAGGCAGCATTGTGGGCGACCAGTACCGTTTGGTCGTCACCAACGAATTTGCGGAATTGCGGCAATACTGCATCGATACCCGCCTTATCCTTGATCATGTCATCGGTAATGCCGTGAAAACGAATCGAAGCTTTAGGAATCGGCCGGCCGGGGTTGACCAGCTGATCGAAGCTCTCGCCGGCTAGCAGCCGGCGGTTGACAATGCGCACTCCGGCGATCTGGATAATTTCATCCCCCTTAGAAGGTGCCAAACCAGTGGTTTCGGTATCGAATACCACATAAGTGAGCGCACTCAGCGGGTAATTGAGCAGCTCACCCCATTCCTCACGGTGTTGAGCGAGGGAGAAATCATAGAATTCAGGCCGTTCCGGCAGATTTTCCGGCGGCTCTTTCCATTGGCGCGTCGAATTTGGCAGCGGCAAGCGCAGCAAGGCATATCCAGGCCGGCGGTGGGACTGGCTCCAGATATCGCTGTTATGCCGGCGCAGGATTTCGCCCACGGTCGTTGCGCCCACAAGATCTTGCACATGTTCACTGAGCCAGCCTTCTAAATGATCGGCAGACAGCGGCTCTCCCGGCCAGATGATGTCCAGGTAGACGTGCCGGTTGCCCAATAAACATTCGATCTCAAAAGTTGAGCTGATTCCGTGCGTATGCAAGTGATTGAGAGTGTGTTCTAGCAACAGCATGATCGAGTGGTTGTCGACATTGAGCCATAGAGGCATGCCTACCATTTTTATGTGGAGGTCCGTGCGTTTGCTCATATGGTGGATCACGCTGCCAATTAAGTCTGCGGAATAGACATCGTTCATCGGCCAGCGGTTGGCGTATAGCGTACGCAGTTCGAGAGCCAGTTCCTGCAAACGTTGACTGAGCTGTTCGCTTTCTTCGACGATCACTCGCTGGAAGGTTTCACGCTGCGGCTGGTCCATATCAGCGAAGTTCATGACCATTTCTGCTGCCGCCCGCAGATTGGCCAATGGCCGGCGCAAGTCCTCGGTGCGAGTCTTAAGCAGGAAGCGATCAACCTGTTGCGTGACATCACGGAAGGTGATGACGAAGGCCGATGTGCGGTCCATGGCGCTTGGCAACAGGCTCATCCGGCAGTGGAGCAGGGCCTCATCATCTACTGTTGCACAGACAAATTCGGCATCGCTGGCTGGTTTGCCTTCCCCATTGCTCTGTTGGCGGTAATGTAGCAGTTGCAGGGTGCTTTCGATGGGAGGGCGGGTCCACAGAGCATAGAGCGAGCGGCCTAAGCCGAGCATCTCGCGGTTGGGCAGCAGTTTCGCTGCCGCTGCGTTGTAGAGCAGGATGCGCGCGTCGCCATCGCAAACCAGCACGCCTTCTGACAATTCGCGCAAGACCGTTTCCAAACGGGCTTTTTGCTCTTCGATCTCTTGAGTGCCCGTTGCGGCGGCGGCAGCGGCTTCGCGACGAGCTTTATGCAGGGCCTCGCCCAGTTCCAGCAGCATGGCGGGGAATTCCCCCAGCCAATGTTGTTTGGGCAGTTCCAGCATGTAACCGGGATTACTGCGAGTGATGATCCGTGCACCGCGCGCCAGGGCGCCCAAGGGAATGAAACAGTGCCAGTCGAGGAGCGACCAGACGACCGTGGTGCCGCTGATAATAGCGAACGCAGCCAGAACCACCCAAAGCAGCAGCAACTCACGCTCGTCAGTTTCCGGAACCGTGTGGAAAATTTGCCAGCCAATCCAAAGTAGCGAGACCAGTGTCAGTACCGCTGGAATCAGCCACAATAGCCAGAGCCGGGTCCGGTAGCGCATGATGGTTCAGTCCGTTTCAGCGAGCAACTCGCGAACCCGCTCCACCACCTCCTGAGTCGAGAAAGGTTTTGTGATGTAGTCATCCGCACCCAATGCTAATCCCTTTTCCTTTTCGACCTCACGTCCTTTGGCCGTTAGCATGATAATGCGAACACCAGCCCAGTCTGGATTGGCGCGAATCGCCTGACAGACTTCATAGCCATTCTTGCGAGGCATCATCACATCAAGCAACACCAGATCTGGCGGGTCGGCAAAGATAGCGGCCAGCGCCGCTTCGCCATCCGAGGCAGTCCGCACTTGGAAGCCCGCTTGCTTCATCAAAAACTCCAAGGACAGAACGATATTCGGTTCATCGTCCACCACTAGAATTTTGTTAGCCATGTCCACTCTCCCGGTCAGCGGGTTTATTCGCTCGGGCGATATTATGCGGGTTTATCAGTACTGCTGTGTACCGTGTCTTTCTCACGCGGTTCCTGCGAGGCGTCGGTTTTGCGGTCTGCCATATCTTTGGCTGCAGTTGCCATATTCCCGCCGCTGGCCTTGGCAACCGCCTCCCAGAATTTCTGCACCATTTCCATCGAATGAAATTGAGTGGGTAACAACGGCTTGAATAAGCTCAGTGCATCGAAATTGATCGCGCCGCGCTGCACGTTGTCACGGATCGTCTGCAAAATATCGTCGTGCAGAGGCTGAATGTTTGGCAGACCCAGAAACTCGCGCATTTCGTGGGCAGTGGCTTCAACGCTGACATTGACTTTCATCGAAAAAATCCTTGTACTTCAGGACTGCAAATTTGACCGCTGGCGCTGAGGCCGGGCCGCGAAATTTAAGGAATCGCCTAACCAATCAAGAATAGCAGGAATGACGCAGGTCTTGCGCGTCAGGTCGCGCTGCATGTTTCAAGCGAGGTGAAACTAATAGAAATCACTATTTCGGGCAACTACTCGCCAGTATTCTGGCGGGATGGGCGGCGTTTGAGATGAATCAACAGCAGAGAAACTGCAGCAGGAGTTACTCCCGGAATGCGACCGGCCTGGCCTAAGGTCTGGGGCCGATGGCGGTCCAGCTTCTCTCGCACTTCCCGCGATAGACCATGAACTGCGGTATAGTCCAAATCGGCCGGAAGCACCAGTTCTTCATGACGGCGCTGCCGTTCGATCTCTTCGCGTTGCCGCCCGATGTAGCCGGCATATTTGGCTTGAATTTCCACTTGCCCGGCGACCTGGGGATCGGCGACGCTAGGACCGATGCCGGGTAGGCGCATCAATCCCGCATAACTGACTTCGGGCCGGCGCAGTAGCTCGGCAGCGCGACTCTCCCTCGCGAGCGGGCCTTGTAAAACCTGTTGTATATCATTTTCAGCGAGTTGGCCCGGACGTACCCATAATGCATGTAACCGCTGATTTTCTTGCTCAATCGCTTCACGTTTGGTTTCGAACGCTTGCCAGCGCTCATCATCGACCAATCCCAACCGGCGTCCTATTTCAGTGAGACGCAAGTCGGCATTGTCCTCGCGCAACAACAAGCGGTGTTCGGCGCGGCTGGTAAACATCCGGTAGGGTTCCGTCGCGCCCCGGGTGATGAGATCATCGATCAAGACGCCGAGATAAGCCTCATCGCGGTTCGGCCACCATGGCGCCTCAGCGCGGACATGCCGTCCAGCATTAATTCCGGCCAGCAAGCCTTGCGCAGCGGCTTCCTCATAACCCGTAGTGCCATTAATCTGTCCGGCAAAGAATAAACCTTGAACGGAACGGGTTTGCAAAGAGTAGTCGAGATCACGTGGATCGAAAAAGTCATATTCAATCGCATAGCCAGGCCGGGTGATATGGGCATTCTCCAAGCCTTTCATCGAACGCACCAGTTGATATTGAATATCAAACGGCAGGCTGGTGGAGATGCCATTGGGATAAAATTCGTGAGTCTGCAAACCTTCCGGCTCTAGAAAAATCTGATGGGAGTTCTTGCTGGCAAAGCGGTGAATTTTGTCCTCAATCGATGGGCAGTAGCGTGGGCCAATACCTTCAATCACCCCGGTGTACATCGGCGAGCGATCCAGACCGCTGCGGATGATGTCATGGGTTCGTTCATTGGTATGTGTGATCCAGCAGGAGATCTGCTGCGGGTGTTCATCAACCGAGCCAAGATAAGAAAATACGGGACAGGGTTCATCGCCGGGCTGTTCAGTTAATTGTGTGAAATCGATGCTGCGCCCGTCTAGCCGGGGTGGAGTACCCGTTTTGAGCCGGCCTGCACGCAAAGGTAATTCCCGCAAGCGTGCTGCTAAAGCGTTAGAAGGGGGGTCGCCGGCCCGGCCACCTTCGTAATTTGTCAGCCCGACATGAATGCGCCCGGCCAGAAACGTGCCTGCGGTTAGCACCACTGCTCTTGCAGCGAAACGGATGCCTGTTTGGGTGATGACTCCGGTAACCCGGCTGCCTTCGACGATCAGATCAGCGGCGGCCTGCTGAAATACCCGCAGATGGGGTTGGTTTTCAATCAGCATTCGTACGGCTGACCGGTAGCGTGCCCGGTCTGCTTGGCAACGGGTAGCGCGTACCGCAGGTCCTTTGCGGCTGTTCAGAATACGGAATTGGATACCTGCCTGGTCGGCAGCCCGCGCCATAACGCCGCCGAGTGCATCAACTTCCTTGACCAGATGACCTTTGCCAATACCACCAATCGCTGGGTTACAACTCATGGCGCCTACAGTTTCGATCGTATGGGTTAGCAGCAAGGTGTTTAGACCCATGCGTGCCGTGGCCATGCACGCTTCCGTACCTGCGTGGCCGCCACCGATCACGATTACATCAAAAGTTTCAGAATAGTGCATGAGATGGATCATGTAGGAATGGAAGTAAAGATTAGGATGTTAAGTGTATTAATATCTAAAAGGAATAAATATATAGATATCTATTTCTTTTGGATTTATAAGTACCCTGCTAAATTCTACAGCTAAACAGTCAGACATTCCGGCTCTTGTTTTTCCAACCTGCCATCATGACAAGGAACCTTAAGATGAATCCGGCACAGACGCAGACTCTTTTTCAACAGCCCGTCGATCAGCCGTGGTTCGATCTGGAAGCGATGAACCGTGAATTGGAAGCTGTGTCTGCCGAGCAGCGTGTGGCGTGGGCGTTGGAAAATTTTTCCAGCCGGATCGTAATGACCTCCAGCTTTGGCGCACAGTCAGCGGTCTGTTTGCATATGGTCACCCAGCAATGGCCGGAAATTCCCGTTTTGCTGGTCGATACCGGTTATCTGTTCCCGGAGACCTACCATTTCATTGACGAGTTGACTGAACGGTTGTCCCTTAATCTCCATATTCACCGCGCCCAACACAGCCCGGCTTGGCAAGAGGCTCGATACGGCAAGCTCTGGGAGCAGGGCATAGAGGGGATCAATCGCTACAACCAGTTGAACAAAGTTGAACCGATGCAACGAGCGCTTCGCGATCTTGGTGTGGGAGCTTGGATTTCCGGTTTGCGGCGGCAGCAGGCCAAGAGCCGTCAGCATCTCGATGTACTGTTATGGCGTAATGGCCGCTGCAAAGTTCACCCGGTGATCGATTGGACTGATCGCGACATTTACCGCTACCTTAGCAAATACGAACTGCCTTATCACCCGCTCTGGGAGCAAGGCTATGTCTCTATCGGCGATGTGCATACTAGCCATCGGCTAGTAGATGGCATGAGCCCGGAAGATACCCGTTTTTTTGGTCTCAAACGCGAGTGCGGTTTGCACGAGCACTACAGTATCTAGAAAGGGTTATTTATTATGGGCTGCATCGTATTCGAGAATCTTCCGGAAATCGGCAGCCATAATTTCCGGTTTGTCGTCGGTAAAGACCGCGCGTAATCGGATCTGCGGATCGATAAGCATCACAGTTGATGAATGATCAACCGTGTAATTCCCTTCTGGCGCATCAGGAATCTTGTAATAAACGCCGAACTGCCGGGCCAGTCCAGCCAATTGTTCCGGTGTCCCCGTAGCACCTTTAAACCGGGGGTTGAAATAAGTTGCATACTGTCCCAAACGTTCGGGTGTATCCCGGTTCGGGTCAACGGAAATCAACAGGTAAGCATTGTTTTGATCCAGATTTTCTTGCGCCAGGATCTTCTGCGTTTTATTCAGTTCCAGTAACGCTAAGGGACAGACATCCGGGCAAAATGTGTAACCAAAATATAGAAAAGTCCACTTTCCACGCCAGCGTTCCTTATTGAACTGTTGCCCATTCTGGTCGATCAGTGTGAAATCTTCGACCGGTTTGGGAGGCGCCAAGAAGATACCGGCAATAGCCGGTGGTTCAATACGATTAGGGATAAATTCGAAGTTCAGCCATAAACCTAGGCCGAAAGCCAGTATTCCTGCCGACAGCACCAGCAGCATTTTTCTGCGGGGCGTGATGCGCCGGGCAGTCGTGTCAAAAGGGCCTTTTGCATTCAAGGGTTGCATCGCGTGCTAATCAGAATGGTGGTGATGGGCATGACCGTTGCCGGAAGCCGTTCCTGCATCCTTGCCGCGCACCATAACTTGAACCAGGATTGTGCCAGCGTTCTCGAAACGCAAGGTCAATGGAAAAGTCTGGCCTGCGGTCAAGGGCTGCTTCAGACCGATTAACATGATGTGAAATCCCCCCGGTTGCAGCATTGTCGACTGACCGGGAGCTACTTCAATCATGTCGACCTTACGCATTTTAGCGACATGGTTCTCCATGAGATGGGTATGCAGCTCAATGGTTTCTGCCACTTCGCTTGAACCTTCCAACAAGCGGTCAGCCGCTGGCCCCGTATTGGTGAGCATCATGTACGCAGCACCATTGGTGACGGCCGGAGGACTTTCGCGCGCCCAAGGTCCGGTAATTTGGATGGTCCCCGGTTCAGCGGCCAGAACGGGCATTCCCAAAATAAGGCAAAAAATCAAAAATAGTCGAGTCATTATTTTCATTGAATCGCTGCTCAAGATAACGTTATCTGTCAATTAGATTAAAATCATACCGGTTTTTCTGGAAAAAATCCGGATTCAGGTCACCCTATGTCTGGAACAGTTAGGAAGAAGCCTGTCATTCCGGCCTTCCAGTGCTGCTTCCGGAAAGGATTTAAAGATAATAATGGGTGAGTCAGGCAAGACAGGCTTGGGACAGGGCAAATCATCAGCTCAACAGAATCAGCAGCCAGACCACGGCAGCGTTTAGCAAGGCCATGAACACCGCTGCTGAGCCGATATCCTTGGCGCGGCCAGAGAGTTCATGACGCTCTGGGCCGATGCGATCAATAGCAGCTTCGATACCGGTGTTGAGTAATTCGACGATCACGATCAGCAACAGGCTGCCGATGAGCAGCGATCGCTCCACTGCATTATTGCCGAGCCATAACGCTAATGGCGTCATAATTGCGCAAAGCAGCCCTTCTTGGCGGAATGCTTCCTCATTGCGCCAGGCAGCTCTCAATCCAGCCCAGGAGTAGCCGGTTGCATTGACCAGCCGGCGCCAGCCAGTATGTTGTTGGAAAGCCATGACTGCTCAGGCCTCGCCGGCGGGATGCCAAGCCAGATCCATGTCGCGGGCAGCCCGTACCTCATCTAAACGGCGCACCGGCCGATGATGCGGGGCGCCCTTGACCAGATCAGGTCTGGTTTCCGCTTCCTGTTGAATTTGCCGCATCGCTGCAATAAAGCCATCCAGTTCCTCTTTGCACTCGGTTTCAGTGGGTTCAATCAGCAGGCATTCCGGCACCAGCATTGGAAAATACGTGGTCGGCGCGTGGTAGCCGAGATCAAGCAACCGCTTGGCAAAGTCCATGGCCGTAATGCCCAGTGTTTTGGCTTGACGTTTAAGAGTGATGATGAATTCATGGGTGGCCCGCCGTTGCGGGAAAGCAGGATCGAATCCAGCCTTCACCAGCTCTGCCATCAGATAATTGGCGTTCAAGGCCGAGTAATCAGCAACTCGGCCCATGCCGGCCCGGCCTAGCATCCGGGCGTAAATATAGGCGCGTAAGATAACCCCGGCATTGCCCATAAACGCCGATAACCGGCCAATGCTCTGCTGGCAGTCAACCTCGCTGAGCCAGTGGTAATGCTCACCTTCCTTAGCGGCCCGTGGTACGGGCAGGAAGGGTTCCAGCCGGGCGTTGGCTGCCACGGGTCCCGAGCCGGGACCGCCGCCGCCATGCGGGGTGGCAAAGGTTTTATGCAAATTCATGTGCATCACGTCAAAGCCCATGTCGCCAGGCCGGGCCTTGCCGAGAATAGCGTTGAGGTTGGCGCCGTCGTAGTAGAGCAGGCCGCCGGCATTGTGAACGATGGCGGCGATCTCGGTGATACGCCGCTCGAATACGCCTAGCGTCGAGGGATTAGTCAGCATCAGCCCAGCAGTTTGCGGCCCGGTAACTTGGCGCAAGGTGGCAAGATCAACATCGCCATGCACATCAGTGGGAATTTCCCGGACAGTGAAACCGCACATGATGGCAGTGGCAGGATTGGTGCCATGCGCCGCGTCGGGGATCAGGATTTCCCGGCGTGCGTGATCGTTGTGCGCGGCATGATAGGCGCGAATCATCGCTACCCCGGCAAACTCGCCCTGGGCGCCAGCCATGGGCGTCAGCGAGACCGCATGCATCCCAGTCACTTCCTGCAGCATTTCCTGCAACTCATACAGACAGGCTAGAAAACCTTGGCTGATGCTCTCCGGCGCCAACGGGTGACGGTTCAGAAAACCGGGCAGCGAGGCCAGCCGGTGGCAGGCTCGCGGGTTGTACTTCATCGTGCAGGAACCGAGCGGGTAGAAATGGGTGTCGATGGAGAAATTCTTCTGTGACAGACGGGTATAGTGACGCACGGCCTGAAGCTCTGAGACTTCCGGCAGGGGGGCGGGTTTAGTGCGGCGCAGGTTGATCGGCAGGCCGGATAAGGCTCTGCTGGGAGCGGTGGCGGGAATAACACCCTGCCGGCCAGGCCGGGATTGGTCGAAAATCAGCATAGGGAGGCGTCCATTCAGGTTAGGAGAACATTTAATTCATTTGGCAAAGCCAGTAAAAAGTAATCGCTGTTCTCAATAGATGGCAATCCATGATACCAAATCCCGATACGTAAAAACCCGCTTGCGGGCGATGATCAAGTAAAACTGCGGACAAGCGAGTTTTATTGTCAATAAATTGATTTTACTGGCTTATTTTCAAGATTTCTCATTCTAAGCCAGATCGGCCCGCAGCGACAGCCGTAGAGGTTCGGGTATTGCTGAAACCTCGGCGGCGTATTCCGGGTGACTGGCGCCGATGCCCAATGGCGCTCCCTCTTTCAACCGGCGCTGCATTTCGGGCGTGAGTTCGAAGCGCAGAAAATGCACAGCACTGGTTTTTTCGTCATTTTCCCGCTCCAAATCCTCATCAGCGATTGCAAATATGCGCTCGCACCCTTCCACTTGGACCCAGATCGCATCCTCGATTCCTTTTAGGCGGGTGAGCATGTATCTCCGTTCTTCAAAGTCTGGGTATTCGATGAGTAGCGTAGCCTTGAAATTACTGCCATTCGGCACCAGAGGGTTATACGCTTCCAGCTCACCTTCGATGCCGTCTTCTTCGAAAATTTTTTCGATCCGCAGCATTTCCTGAATCTGATAGCGAATGGTCAGTTCATCTTCGAAAAGCAGGGTCAGGTGCTTGCCGAGCGCCAGACTGCGATTCTGTTTGTGAGCGAGCACCCGCTTCCGGAACGTGGGGCGTTCCCGAGCGTACTGTTCCAATGACATCAGGCTGTCACGAGTGATGGCTGGCATGGCGGGTCCTCCGCAGTCAAAGCCCGTAGGCGATCCGGATCAGGGAGATGGGATGTTGCTTCTGTGCCGGGGTTTCGCCCATGCCCTGACAGATATGGCGACCGGCGATCGCGCAGTCCGAACTGACGTAATCTGGATTCGCTTCGGCCATTTGCTTGAAGACGGGCCGGCCAATTTTCATCGAGGTGTCAAAGTATTCACTCTTTACACCCCAGGTACCGTCGTGGCCGGCACAGCGCTCCACGGTATGGACGGTCGTGTCCGGAATCAATTGCAGCAACTCGCGCGTTTTCTGCCCCAGGTTCTGAACCCGGAGATGGCAGGGGATGTGGTAAGAAACCGTGCCAAGCGGTTGCTTGAAGTCGGTCTTGAGTAGCCCATCCTTATTACGCAGCGCGAGGTATTCGAATGGATCGAACATAGCCCCGGCCACCGCCTGAACGTCAGCATCCTCCGGGTAGAGCAGCGGCAATTCTTGCTTGAACATCAGGGTGCAAGAGGGAATGGCGGTCAAAATCGCGTAGCCTTCACGCGCCCGCTTTGCCAGCACTGGAATGTTGGCTTCTTTCAGCCGATTGACTGATTCCAGGTCGCCAAGTTCAAGCTTCGGCATTCCGCAGCAGGCTTCTTTTTCGACGAGGATGGCAGGAATCTCATTGTGGGCCAGAATCTTTAGCAGGTCATGGCCAATGCCCGGTTCGTTGTAATTGATGTAGCAGGTGGAAAAAATCGCTGCCTTGCCGGGGGTGCGCTGGCCGTCGCGTACTGGAAAATGAGCTTCGGCTTGAGCATTGGCACGGAAAGGCTTCGGGGCGTAGCCGGGAAGCTGGCGGTCACGGTGGACTTTCAGCAGTTTGTCCATCATGCCGCGCATGGCTTTGTTTTTGTTAGTAGCGTTGACCGTTTGCGCCACCACGGGAATCGCCAGCAACTTGCCCAAGGCGTCGGTGCTGGTCAGCAGCTTGTCCCTGAAGGTGACTTCGCCTTTCTTGAACTTGACCGCCTTGGCCCGCAGCATCAGGTGCGGAAAATCCAGGTTCCAGGGGTGAGGGGGTACATAGGGGCACTTGGTCATGAAGCACACGTCGCAGAGGTAGCATTGATCCACTACCTCCCCGTATCTGGCTTTCGGAATGCCGTCTACCTCGCCGGTCTCACCCTCGTCGATGAGATCGAAAAGCTTAGGGAACGCATTACACAGGCTGACACAACGCCGGCAGCCGTGGCAGATATCGAAGACCCGCTCCAATTCGGTGAACAGCGAGCCTTCGTGGTAGTAGTCGGGATTTTTCCAGTCAATGGGATGCCGTCTTGGCGGCTCCAAATTACCTTCGCGGGCGCTCATGTTAGCCTCTCCTCGGGGTGGCGCTGCGGGGTCAGGACGGGCGTTCGGCCCGTCCCTTTACCTTCAGTCGACCAGCGCGTCCAGGGCTTTCTGGAAGCGGTTGGCGTGTGAGCGCTCAGCTTTGGCCAGCGTCTCGAACCAGTCAGCAATCTCATCGAAGCCTTCATCCCGGGCGCTCTTCGCCATGCCCGGATACATGTCAGTGTATTCGTGGGTCTCACCCGCGACCGCTGATTTCAGGTTGTCGCGTGAATTGCCAATTGGCAAGCCCGTGGCCGGATCGCCGACCTGAGCCAGGTAGTCCAGATGACCATGGGCATGACCGGTTTCGCCTTCCGCCGTCGAGCGGAACAGGGCCGAGACATCATTCTGACCCTCGACATCGGCCTTATTGGCGAAATACAGGTAGCGGCGATTAGCCTGTGATTCGCCAGCGAAAGCCGCTTTTAGGTTTTCTTCAGTCTTGGAGCCTTTGAGTTGCATCGGTAAAGTCCTCTCATTAATAGTGGAAACTAAGGAAGACCTTGATCATCTCAAGGTTAAATAAAGCGTAGTTCGCATAGGGCCATCTGGCTAATTGACTTATGCAATGATGCCGATAGCCATTGCTTATCCTGCTGCTTGGTATCGATGGCGCAAGCCATCGTATTGCCCGGCGGCGCTGCCGCAGACGGCGCTATGTATCGCGCCGCCGCTTAATTAGGCCGGTTAGCTGTGATTTCGCTTAAATGGGAACATCGCTTAACGCAATACCCAAAGCATCGGCGATGCCTTTGCCATAAGCAGGATCGGCCTTGAGGCAGTGACTGGTATGGCGAATCTGAATCTCGCGCGGTACACCCTCCATGGAACGTGCCGTGTTCTCGAATAGCACCTGTTGTTGCGCTGGCGTCATCAGGCGGAATAAGGTGCCCGGCTGAGAGTAATAATCGGTGTCTTCGCGGTGGTTCCAATGGTCAGCCGCGCCCTCCAGTTGCAGCGGTGGCCCGGTAAAATCCGGTTGCTCCTGCCATTCACCGTAACTGTTTGGTTCATAGCCCAGCGTGCTGCCGTGGTTGCCATCGACACGCATGGCGCCGTCACGGTGATAGCTGTGTACCGGGCAGCGTGGGGCATTGACCGGAATGAGATGGTGATTCACCCCCAAACGGTAGCGCTGGGCATCGCCGTAGGAGAACAGACGCCCCTGCAACATCTTGTCGGGAGAGAAGCCGATACCGGGGACAATATTGGCAGGGTTAAAAGCGGATTGCTCCACTTCTGCGAAAAAGTTTTCTGGATTACGGTTCAGTTCCATCACACCCACTTCGATCAGCGGGTACTCTTTGTGTGGCCACACCTTCGTGAGGTCGAAGGGATGATAGGATACCTTCGCAGCGTCGGCTTCCGGCATGATCTGCACTTTAAGCGTCCATTTTGGGAAGTCGCCCTTTTCGATGCTCTCATAGAGATCACGCTGATGGCTTTCGCGATCTTTGCCGATTATTGCTTCGGCTTCTCTATCCGTCAGATTCCGGATGCCTTGCTGCGACTTGAAGTGAAACTTGACCCAGTAGCGCTCCTTCTTCGCATTGATAAAGCTAAAGGTATGGCTGCCAAAGCCGTGCATGTGACGGTAAGTTGCCGGGATACCGCGGTCGCTCATGACGATGGTGATCTGGTGCAGTGCTTCCGGTAGTGAGGTCCAGAAATCCCAATTGTTCTTTGCACTGCGCATATTGGTGCGCGGGTCGCGTTTCACGGCATGGTTCAGATCGGGGAATTTCAGCGGATCGCGCAGGAAGAAGACGGGCGTGTTATTACCGACCAGATCCCAATTGCCTTCCTCAGTATAAAATTTCACTGCAAAACCGCGAATATCGCGTTCCGCATCGGCGGCTCCGCGTTCTCCAGCAACGGTGGTGAAGCGCGCAAATAACCCGGTTTGCTTGCCAACCTGGGAAAAAATCTTCGCCCGCGTGAACTGTGTAATGTCATTGGTGACGGTGAACGTACCATACGCACCGGAACCTTTCGCATGCATGCGCCGTTCGGGGATTACTTCACGGTCAAAATGGGCGAGTTTTTCCAGGAACCAGACATCCTGCAGCAATTGCGGACCACGCGGCCCTGCGGTCATCACATTTTGGTTATGGACGACAGGACATCCGGCATTGGTGGTCAGTTTCTTTTGATCGCTCATGAATATTCTCCTTAATTATTTTTTATCAAAAAGTTATAGTCAAAAATAGCATCGGTGGCAGACACAGCACCGGCAACAGCAGTAATAAAAATCTTTGTTTCAGACATGCGTTAGACTCCTTAAGATGAGGCAAGTGATCTTGCCTGTGAGACTTACTATTGCAGAAAATGTGGTTTAGTAAAAATTGAATACAACAAATAAATGAATAGCTTTTATCTATTAATAAACCGGTAAATGCCATGTTGTTGCAGTTGACAGCACGCGCCTTTCGACGGCGCGTACTCCGGCCAGCGGAAGGCGTGTTTCTCTTTCATCCCCGCATGTTGCAACGCCTAGTCCGCCGTCACTTGGGCAATGCGCTGAATGTGGCCATCCCGCCGCTGAACTACTATCTGATGCCGCGCAAGGTTTTGCTCATCGGTCTGGAGGATGAGAACCCCGATGTGTTATTGATCATTGAGGGGCTCAATCTGCCTGCTTGGGTGATTCTTTTGCCTATGCCGTCAACCCAGGAGCTGGCCACGGGTAATCCTGAGCGCTGGCTGCGCGATTACTGGGGCCGCCGGTTCGAAGCGGAGGTGGCACGTGCCTGGAAAACCGCGCGCCACGATAATCAGGACCCTCACTTGTTTGGCGCCCAAGGATTGATTCAGCGAATAAGCGAACCGGCATTTCGCGAAGCGCGAACCTTGCTCGAACAGGACCGGCGGGTGGTGTTGGGTTTGAATGACGAAACACTCTGCCAGCAATTTGTTGGTTTCGTCACATATCTCCGCTATTTCGTCCCCGGTGCGCGGGGATATTTCTTTCCAGCTATTCAGGATTGGGACGGGCTAGATCGTTGGTTAAAAGACGGTGGTCTGGATCTGCCGCCGCCCCGGCACGGCAGCCGCTGGCCGCATCTTCTGATCCGGAGCCGGCCTTCCGGTTTTAACAGCACTCCCGATTACGAGCCGGAACTACCACTCCATCTGCCATTTGGCCGGAACGATCCCGATTTGGCCGGTGGCGCTAATACCGTTCTGCCCCTGCTGGCAAAAGCGCCTTCTGCTTTCAGCAGGCAAACGTTTGCCGGAATAAGGCGAAATCGGGTAGTGGCAGAGAACGAGCGGATTGTCTTGCATTTTGAAACATGTTGTCAGGAAGCTTTGCAGCAAGCCTCTAGCTTGACCCGGAAATCCAGTGGACTTGTGCCGTTCTGGCACAATCTGATTGGGTATCTGACGCTGGTTATCGTGCCACTGATCCCTCTGTTCGACCGGTGGCCAGTTGCGTTTAGTCCCAAGGTAATGGCAGAGGGAGTGTCTGCTATCCGCCTCCAGGGGTTTCGTCATCGCGTCCAAGCTGCTTTCAAGGCGGAGATGGCAGGTCGCTATGGCGCAGCACTCCAGCATTTATGCATGGCTGCCCATCTGTACCGGCAAATTATCAGCCGTGTGCTTCCTTCCAGCAATCCCCGGCCGGAAGGAGAAGAAGGCGATACCGTTACATGGATTTTGTGGGAGCGTCAGGAAGAAATCATTGAAGCGCTGGCTCACAATCTTGCCGCAACGTGGAGGCTGGATTCCCAGTCTACCCGTGTGCTGGAGCACTTGATCCAGCGTTTGCTGGATGAGCCTGCTACGGCGGATGCATCCAGCCCATATTCCCGCTTATTGCATGACTTGGAGAAAATTTTCCTGGAAGGACGGATGGATTGCTACCGGTTGCAACCGCTTGCCTGGTTATGGAGCAGAGGTCGGCAACCACTGCGGCTGGGGTTGCCGTTTCAAGGTCCGCTCAAGGCATTGCGCACACTGAATGCTGCGAAAATCCGTCTTGATCAGTTGCCGTGGTCCGGGGCTGAGGTGGCTTACTTTAGTGCCCCCTTGCGAACCTTGGGCGATCACATCAGCCAACGGCTACGCCAGCAGCTACAGCCGCGCTTGCATCATTTACTCGACGCCGCTGGTTTTATTCCTCATGATCTTCATCAGCAAGTTGCGCGGAATGTTCTCCAGGAAGAATTGTTCGAGATGATCCCGCGGCGCTGGCATTTACGCTTTACTGATCTGCGCGATGCCGTGGCCCGGAATGAATTACGCTTACCGGACGCAAAGGGGCGCGAGTTACTGCTGAGGGACCGGCTGGCGCATTTTGATCGTCAGGCCAGCGCCGCGCTGCCGGGGGTTTATCAACCTGGCGAGTTTTACCTGAAAGGTTTGCAGCAGTTGAGTGCTCCTTTGTTTGGCACAGCGGCCGGCCGGTGGATCACCCGTTTCCTGCTATTGCCGTTCGGCATCGCCTTTATTGGTCTGGAAGCGCTGAGTTATCTGCTAAGTGTGATGCCAGCAGTGGCGGGTCCAGTACGGCTGGTCAATCCAGGATCGGTGCTGGGAGCCGGCATGGGGTTGATTGTTGTGCGCTACACTGACCGGGGACGGAAGGCGATGGCCGCTGTTGGCAGTGGTTGCCGGTGGTTGTTCACCGGATTCTTGCCCCAGCATTTGGCACGGTGGCTGCCTTGGAGCCGGGCAGCCCGCTGGTTTCGCTATCCTCTGGTTCGGAAAGGTTCCCGTTATCTGCTGGAACCGCTATTGATCGGCTTGATTATCGCACTGCCGTTGATTGGTATCTGTGGTATTTTAAATTTACATATCAATTACTTGCCTGCTTTCTTGCTCGCGATTGGCTTTATTCTGGGCAACATTCTCCGCAACAGCCCCTCCGGGCGCCAGATACTGGATGGCGTTATTACCCGATTCGTTACCTTCTGGCGGCAGGTTCATCACACGCTGCTCACCGGTTTAATTCATTGGGTGATCGACCTATTCAGCGGGTGGATGCATCGCATCGAACAGAGCCTGCACCGGGTTGATGAAGTGGTGAGCCATCATCGCGATGAAAAGCGGAGCGTCACTATGATCAAAGCTATTATCGGACCGATATGGCAGGCGCTTAGCTATCTGATCCATTTCTATACAGCTGTGCTGGTCGAGCCACAGGTCAATCCGATCAAACATTTCCCGGTTGTGATGGTGGCCGATAAGTTGATGATGCCGTTTTTTCCTGCGATGACGGTCGCATTGCTGGCGTTGTTAGACCCGGTACTGCCAGGGGTCATCAGTTTACCGCTGGCGACTGTGACCGTGTTGTTGTCACCGGGTTTGTTTGGATTTCTGGGCTGGGAATTGAAGGAAAATTGGAAGCTGTATGATGCTAATCATCCTGATGGCGTACAACCGGCGCATTTCGGGCCGCATGGAGAGACGTTGTACACTTTGTTGCAACCCGGGTTTCATTCAGGGGCACTACCGCAGGCGTTCGCCGGACTCAGACAAGTGATCAGGCTAGAAAGCGAATATCAACGTCCTTATCCTCAACGCTTACGCCAAGCCGAAGCGCGCCTGAGCGAGATTCTGGAATCTTTCTATGTATTCGTAACCCGTGAATTAGAGTTTTTGCTCCTGGAGCGATGCCGGAGAGCAGGTTATGAGCAAGCCGAGGTGGCAGTGGTCAAATGGGCGGTAGCCACTGCTGCGTTCAATCTCCAGGTGGCGCTGTATCTCTTTGGCCAGGAACAGGCAGCGGGTGAACCTATTATGCTCAGTCTCGATGGTGCTCTTCAGAGCGATGGTCTTGAGGGTGCGGTGACTTTGGCGGGACCCGTCGAGTTACTGGGTGATGAGGGGGAAATCTGGCTGAAAGCGGAAGCTGCCCGCTTTCTGGAGCGGGCAGCCTGCAAGAATTGAAGCATCGATGGGGTATTATTTGATAACATATTAATTTATATATTAATAGTTTGTCGTAGTTTGTTGGTGGTGATGCAGCAATGCCGTAATTTGGTCAACGGGCAAGGGCCGGCTCAAATAGTACCCTTGGATTTCATCACAATGTTTAGCCTTCAGAAAGCGCAATTGCGCCTCATTTTCCACGCCTTCCGCGATAACGCGCAGTCCCATGCTGCTGGCCATGGCGATCACCGCCGTGGTGATCGCGGCGTCATCGGGGCGGGTATTGACCTCTTGCACAAAGGCCTTGTCGATTTTAAGGCGATCCAGAGGTAATTGTTTGAGCCGGTTTAGGCTGGAATAGCCGGTACCGAAATCATCAATGGCCAGTTGGACGCCCAGCGTCTTGAGACTCTGCAGAGTACGGGTGGCGCCATCAGGGTCTTTCATTAGCAAACTTTCAGTGATCTCAAGCTCCAGAGCATCCGCATCGAGACCGGTTTCTTCCAGGATCTGCGCGACCAGTTCTGGAAAACCTGGCTGCATGAATTGCAGGACGGAGATATTGACCCCCATGCGTGACAAGCCACAGCCGGTATCCTGCCAGATACGGGCCTGCTGGCAGGCAGTGCGCAACACCCATTCACCGATCGGGATAATAAGCCCGGTTTCTTCAGCTAACGGAATGAAATCGGCAGGTGATATGGAACCCAGTAAGTGGTTTTGCCAGCGCACCAGTGCTTCGACGCCGCAAATCCGGCCGCTGAGCAAATCGAGTTGCGGCTGGTAGTGCAGGGACAGTTCGTGCCGCTCGATGGCCTTACGTAACTGGTTTTCCATCGCCAGGCGCTGGAGGGCGGTTTCGTTCAAAGAGATGTCGAAAAAATGATAGAGATTTCGTCCCTGTTGCTTGGCTGCATACATGGCCATGTCGGCGTTTTTGAGCAGTGTTTCCGGATCGTTGCCATCATGGGGGAACACGGCAATGCCGATGCTGGGTGTAATGAAAACTTCGTGAGTTTCGAGCACCACGGGCTGTGAAAGATCCATTTGGATGCGCTCGGCAACGATAGCGGCATCCTCGCAACGGCGAATTTCGGGGAGAAGTACCGTAAATTCGTCGCCCCCGAGCCGGGCGATGTCGTACTCCATCTGCACCGTGTCATGTTCCAAGCGAGCGATGCTTTCGCGACCTACCGAATCGCTGGCGCGCAGGCTCTCTCTCAGGCGTTCTGCCGTTGCCTGAAGCAGGAGATCGCCAATGCGATGGCTGAGGGTGTCATTGATGCGCTTAAAGTGATCCAAATCAATAAAGAGCAGGGCGAGTAAACGCTCATGCCGTTTCGCTAGCTTGATGGCTTCACCGAGGCGGTCCTTGAACAGCACACGATTGGGTAATTGGGTGAGACTGTCCGTGAAGGCCAGTTCACGGATGCGTGCCTCTGCCTGGCAAAGCTTAGTGATGTCCTGCAACGTGCCATATAAGTGGAGAGGGCAATGATCGTTGCCAAACAGCGTCTCAACCTGCTGGCGAACATGGCGCAAGACACCCCGGGCGTCCAGAATCCGATAGTTGATTGCTTGAGAACTCCCGTGTTCACAAACGCGGGTAAACCATTGCCAGGCGTGAGATCGATCTTCCTCGTGAACGAAGTTGAGAAGCACGGGCAAGGGGATATCAGGCGTTGCAGCGTCAAAACCCAGGACGGCGCACACTTCTGCCGAGAGATGGAGATGTTCCTGTCCCCGGCTCCACCGCCAGTATCCCAGTCGCGCGATGCGTTGGGCATTGGCCAATTGGCGCTCGCTCTCGTGCAGGCGGGACATCGCAGCACTGGCCCGCAGCAAGTAACGCACCCGGTGTTTGAGCAAAGGGTAGCTGATCGGCTTCGTGATGAAGTCGGTGGCGCCGGCATTGAATGCCTGATCGATCGATTCATGGTCATTTAGACCTGTCATCATCAGGATTGGCAGCAATGCACTATTTGGCCGCTGGCGTAGTTCAGCGCATGTGGCAAAGCCGTCCAGTCCGGGCATCATCACATCCATGATGATCAGATCGGGAGCGGTGGCCTCGAAGACGGCTAGCGCCTGCCGGCCACTCTGTGCCTGTTCGACATGAAATCCAGTTTTTTCAAGTGCCATACTTACCAGAGAACGAACCAAATCATCGTCGTCGACTACCAGGATCTTGGTGAGCAAGGAAGGGGAAGCAGCATTCATGTGGGAGAGAGTACCTTGGCTACCTAGAGGCGTAATAGGATGTCATATTTGTTCAAAAGAAAGCTTGGGGGCTTCGGGCAAAGTATCTAATCGTGCGCGGAGCCGGGCAAAAGCCAGTTCTAGATCGGCAAAGGCGGTTATTGCATCTTCCAGGCGATTTTCCCGGCCCATAGTCTCCAGCTTATGGCATTTTGATGAAAAAATGGCCGCGCCCAAAGTGGTGCTTGCTGATTTTAGGGCGTGTGCTTTTGCCCGGATTTCTGGAGCATCCGCCGCTGCTATCGCTGTTCGCAGTGCCTCGATTTGATGGGGTGCGTTTTCCAGGTAAAGCTGGATCATCCGGGTGAGTGGATTGGGCAATCCTTCCCGGCCCAATGCGCGAATTTGCGCCAGTTGGGATTCGTCCAGAATTACAGCTGCTTGGTCATGGTTAATCGATGATGCTGATGGGGAATCTAGCAGCGGCGGGAGATGCTCCACTGAAGTATGCTGTGGTAGCCAGCGCGCTAACACAGTATCTAGTTGCGCCATAGTGAGCGGCTTTCTAAGATAATCATCCATCCCGGCGGCTAAACACAGTTCACGGTCGCCGGCCAGCGCATTAGCGGTCAGGGCAATGACCGGGAGCCGAGGGCCGCCGGATGCCTGCTCCAGTGCCCGGAGTTGCCGGGTCGCTTCAAAGCCGTCGAGCACCGGCATTTGGCAATCCATCAGTGCTAGAGCGTAGCGCCGTTGAGCGATCATCGCGAGCGCCTGCGCGCCATCCTCTGCTAATTCAACGTGCAGGCCCAGCTCTTGGAGCATCTCGCAACCTAACTCCTGGTTTACCGGGTGATCTTCGACGAGCAGTACCCGTTGATCATGCCGCGCGGCGTGAGCGGCAGCGGACCGGCCTTTTTGATGGTGCTTGGGCGAGATAACGCCTGCAGCGTCACCTTGCACGATCGCTAGCAAGCAGTTATACAACTGGGATTTCTGGATGGGCTTGGTCAGATAGGCATGAATTCCCAGCGCCTGCATCCCGGTTTCTTCCGCCTCGTTCCAGATTGAATGAAGCAAAATGACAGGCAGCGGCGCTATCACTGGATCGGCCCGTACCGCCCGGATCAAATCGATACCATCCATGCCAGGCATTCCCCGGTCGAACAGGCCCAAGGTGAAAGGGCTGCTTGCCGCGTTCTCGCGGAGTTGCAACAAGGCCGTGCTGGCGCTATCGGCACTCGCGTGTGGAATGCCCCAAGCAGTCAATTGTTCTTCAAGGATAGCCCGGCTTGTCGCATTATCATCCACGACCAAGACTCGCAAGGTGCTTAATAGGGTGCTTAATAATGCATCAGGAAACCGCAGAGAGCGATCGGAATGCACCGGTGCTTTAATCAGCCGTGCAGTGAACCAGAACTGGGAGCCATGTCCAGGTTTACTCTCCACGCCGGCTTCACCGCCCATGAGCCCCGCGAGGTGCTTGCAGATCGCCAAACCCAGTCCGGTGCCTCCATATTTGCGGGTGATTGAGCTGTCACCCTGTGAAAAGGGCTCGAACATCCGGGTTTGCACTTCGAGGGGAATGCCGATACCGGTATCGCGCACTCTGAATTGCAACAGGATTTCCGTATCCCTCTCTTCAAGTTCGTCCACCTGCAGCGCAACTTCGCCCGCTTGGGTAAACTTACAGGCGTTGCTTAGCAGATTGGTTAATATCTGCCGCAAGCGTCCGGCATCGCCCCGCAGCTTTGGGTATACGCCAGGTGTGATTCCACAAGTCAGTTCCAGACCTTTACGCTGGGCACGCTCAGCAAATAACTCAGCCACCTCATCGATCAGTTCATGAAGATCAAAAGGCGAATTGTCGAGCTCCAGTTTGCCGGCCTCAATTTTTGAAAAATCTAGAATGTCATTAATGATGGCTAGCAGCGACTCTGCAGAGCGGCGGATATTGCCGGTAAACCGGTGCTGACGCGCCGACAGTTCGGTATTGGCCAGCAATTCGGCCATACCTATCACCCCGTTCATCGGCGTACGGATTTCATGGCTCATCACAGCCAGAAATTGTGACTTGGCCTGGTTGGCTTCTTCTGCTGCTTCTTTGGCGGCTTGCATCTGGTGTTGTAATTCGACGCGTTCACTGATGTCTTGGGCCACACAGACGATACTGTTTTTCATGACGCCATCGTCAATCAATGAGGCAGATAGCGACACTAAAATGTGACGGTTATCCTTGCGCCGGTAAGCGCAATCGATGCCAGCAACCCGGCCAAAGCGGCGAACCTGGTCGAGCCAGCTGGCATACGATGAGCGAGGCTCCAGCGTAACCAGATGTGAAAACGCGATCCCTAACAGCTCACCCTCATTATAACCAAGCCACCGTGCCATAGCCGGATTGACATCAGTGATGCATCCGGCCGGATCGAGTACGGCAAGTGCGTCATTCATACTGCCAAGGATATTTTCGACGGCATTCTTTGAGATAGTCGTCCTGCGCAGTTCTGCTGCCATCCGGTTGAATGCGTTGACTAGTAAGCCAATTTCATCGCGTGAATCGAAAAGTAATGTAATGGGTTCGCTAAGATCGCCCGTCTGCTGGATCCGATCCATCGTTTGGCGGATTTGCGTTAAGGGATTAACCACACTGAGGACTACTTGATGACCAAAGCCGATGGCCAAGCAGAAGGCAATGCTTATTAGCAGACAGGCCGTCCAGGTGAGTTCACGGCTATTGTTCTGGATAGCAGCGATGGTGCTATGGAGAAAATCGGTTTGTTGCTTCACTAAACCGTGGAGGAGAGGGGTGAGCTGGGCAATCACCGGCGCAGCGCGGGTTGCCATCCAGTGGTTAGCAACGTTCCAGTCAGGGCGGCCTCGCAGCTCCAGCAGTTTGCCAGCAAGTAAAGAGAATTGTTGACGGGCGTTAAGGTACGTTTCAAAAATTTGCTGCTGTTCTTCGCTCATCAGAAAATCCAGTAGCAAGAGTTCTTGAGACCGGGTCTGATTACGCATCCACTCCTCACTCCAAGCTTGATGATAGCGGCTCTCGCCAGTTAGCAGGTAGTCGCGCAGATTGGCCGCAGCGTTGTTGGCGCTGCCTTGCGCGTGAGCGAGGATAAATGGGAGTTCTCTATGTGATGCATTGGATTCCCGATGCCGCTCCAGATCGATCAGATGAGTCAAACTGTTCGAGAGGATTGAGGAGAGTGGCGCCGCTTGCTCGATTAGCAACTGCACAGCGGGAATGTTGTCTGGCGTCCAGGCAATGTCTTCGATAGCCTGCTGATGGGCCAAGGCATCGGTCAGAAGCTGTTCGATGCGGGCTAAATCTGCCGCTGGCGGATGCAGTGGATTTGACGGGGTTTCTGTCTGGGTCTTGAGTTGAGCGAGGGCTGGCAAGATCTCTTGCTCAATGGCCGTGCGCCGTTCTTTGCGGAATTGAGGATCGCCGAGCAGCATCCAACCGCGCAGCGCGGCTTGGGAATGTTCGAGTCCGCCCAATATACGCAGACTCGCCAAGGCCATCGGTGTGACGTGGCGAGTGACCTCTTCCGTCGCCCCAAGATTCTGCTTGACCATGATCAGGGTAAAGGCACCGGTCACGGTGATGGTGAGAAACATCAAAGCCAAGCCGATATTGAGCTTTGCTCGTAGAGACCAGCTTTTAAGAGGACGCATTTACAGACTCCAAGATATTCAATCTATTGTTTTATATATTATTGTTTGGTATATCTCGTCAGCATCGCTGAGTAAGCATCAAGAACAATGCGCTACTTATATTAAATTTAAATAAATGATACTGCGGGTCGATACGATCGATTGTGTACCCGGAGCAAATTCAGCGCCACATCAATAGGTTTGATCGCATCCAAGATGGATTGCCGGCGCGATCTGAATCACGTTGCGCAGCACTGGGTCCTGTAAGAGTTACCGGGTCCTGTAAGAACTAATGAATCTCGATGCCCTGACCAATTTTGTTGAGCATTATCCACGTTTATTTGTGTTGACAGGCGCAGGGTGCAGTACGGGCTCGGGTATTCCTGATTACCGGGATCGTAACGGTAATTGGAAGCGTCAGCAGCCAGTGTGTTATCAGGAATTCATTAGCAGTGAGCGGATCCGGCAACGCTATTGGGCACGCAGCTTGCTGGGCTGGCCGGTGTTTGCTGGCGCCCGGCCAAATGCTACCCATTCGGCGCTGGCACGGCTAGAAATGGCCGGATACATCCACCAGCTGGTCACTCAGAATGTGGATGGTCTGCACCAAAAGGCGGGCAGCCGGCGAGTGATCGACTTGCACGGCCGGCTTGATGCCGTCACTTGTCTGGAGTGCCGTTATCGAGAACCACGCGAAACATTTCAACGGGCACTGGCACACGGTAATCCTAAATTTGCTGCATTAGTGACAGCGATTGGACCGGACGGCGATGCTGATTTGGAGGAGGCAGACTTCAGCCAATTTCATACGCCAAGCTGTCCGCGATGTGGAGGAATGCTCAAACCGGCGGTGGTATTTTTCGGTGAAACCGTGCCGGTACCTCGTGTTGAACGGGCCTGCCAGCGGCTGGCCGAAGCTGATGCCCTGTTGATCATTGGGTCCTCATTGATGGTGTTTTCCGGCTATCGCTTTTGCAAACTGGCGGCGGCTCGTGGTCAGCCGATGGCTGCCATTAATCTTGGCCGCACTCGTGCGGATGGCGAATTGACTCTCAAGGTCGAACAGGCATGCGATGCTGTCTTGCTGGAATTGCTGAGACGGTTGTACGTTCCGTGATGAACAGCGTAGATTCGCAGCGGAATGAGGGTTAGTCCTGCTTTTGAAGAACCCCGACGGTAATGATTGCGTTGAGGGCTGGCTGATTTCCGTTCGATTGTCAGGCACATAACGTCGTTTTTTAGAATATGTCCACGCTAAAAAGCCATTGCTCCTTTTTCTGCGCCGGTTCATATCGATACCGGCGTCCCGGTTGCTGGTTAATCCTGCTGGTGCTATTGAGCGGTCTCTTGTGGGTATTGGACCGCTGGTTTCCGCCACCTGTTGAGCGTGCCCGGCAAATCTCCGTGCAGGTGCTGGATGCGCAAGATCGCATCTTGCGGATCTTCACGGCTCCTCCAGGGGTTTGGCGGTTACCCGTGCAGCCAACAGACGTGGATCCGCTGTTCCTGACTATGCTCATGGCTTACGAAGACCAGCGTTTCCCTGAGCATCTAGGCATTGATCCCTTAGCGGTCATCCGGGCATTGGGGCAATGGCTGGGTCATGGCCGGATCGTGTCGGGTGCTTCAACCCTGACCATGCAGACCGCTCGTTTGCTGGAACCGCATCAGCGTGATCTGATCGGCAAGATTGGTGAGATGCTGCGCGCGCTGCAATTGGAGCGGCGTTATACCAAGGATGAGATTCTCAGCTTTTACCTAACACTGGCTCCCTATGGAGGTAACCTGGAAGGCGTGCGCGCTGCGGCACTGGCTTGGTTCGGCAAAGAGCCGGGGCGTTTGACTGCTGCGGAAGCTGCGCTGATGGTGGTATTGCCGCAAGCGCCGTCACGGTTGCGTCCGGATCGCTATCCTGAGCGGGCGAAAGCTGCTCGCGATAAGGTATTGGCGCGCATGGCACAGCTAGCGGTGTTAACTCCGCGTCAAGTAAGTGAAGCCCGGGAGGAACCCGTGCCCGTCCGGCGGCATCCCTTGCCCTTTCTTGCCCCTCATCTCGCCGGCCGGTTGCGCGTAGCCCAGCCGGAGATAACCCAGCACCACACCTTCATCAACCGCGACTGGCAGGGGACTTTGGAAACACTGGCTCGTCAGCAGCACAGCGCCTTGGAGCCACACAGCAGCATTGCTCTGCTGGTCGTGACGCATCGCGACCGGCGAGTATTAGCTTATGTCGGGTCCAGCGATTTTTTCGATACGCGCCGGGCCGGACAAGTGGACATGGTCCGGGCAATCCGCTCGCCAGGTTCCACGCTCAAACCACTGGTCTATGGACTGGGTTTCGATGATCTGCTTATTCATCCTGAAACGCTGATTGAAGACGTGCCAACTCGTTTCGGTGATTACATGCCTGCTAACTTCCGCAACACCTACGCGGGTCAGTTGACGGTGCGCGAGGCGCTGCAACAATCGTTGAACATCCCAGCAGTGGCGGTACTGGAACAGGTCGGACCAGCGCGGGTGGCGGCGCGGCTGCGCGAAGTGGGATTGCCATTGTATTGGAATCAGGCCAATCCACAGCCGGGGTTGCCGCTGGTGCTGGGCGGGGTGGGCACGACTTTAGAAAAGCTGGTTATGCTGTATGCGAGCTTTGCCAGTGGCGGCTCTGTCGCACCCCTGCGCTTTGGACCAACCGGCCCCGAACCGGCCGGTCAGCCGCTACTCTCGAATACCGCCTGCTGGTATCTGGGTGATATTTTGCGCGGTTCACCAGTGCCTCAAGATGCCGCTCCACCCGTCAGCGTAGCGCGGCCTCGCTTCATCGCGCATAAAACGGGCACCTCCTATGGCTTTCGTGATGCTTGGGCGCTGGGTTTTGATGCTGATTATGTGGTTGGGGTCTGGGTTGGGCGGCCGGATGGCTCCCCCAGCCCTGGCCATTATGGCCGTAATACGGCTGCACCACTGCTCTTTCGGGTCTTTGACCTGCTGCCGGAGCCAGTGAACCCATTACCGCCGCCGCCCGATCATGCGTTGCGGGTTGCTAATCGCACGCAACTGCCGGAGCGATTGCGCTATTTTCGCACCCGGCCCGTATCTCAGTCTTTCGGTGCTCCCCCGCTGAGTATTACCTTTCCCGTCACCGGAACAACTGTGGAGTTACCCGGTCAGGAGGGCGCCTGGAGCGAACTGCCGTTAACGGCAAAGGGAGGTATCCGGCCGTTGCATTGGCTGGTGAATGGCCAGCCGCTTCCGGTGGACCCGTGGCGCCGGGAGGCTTTTTGGGTCCCTGATGGCGAAGGGCAAGCATGGATTACTGTACTGGATCAATCTGGTCAGGCCGCTAACGCCGAAGTGTGGATCAGCCGCGTGCCTGCCGGGCATTAGTCATTCTGGATTCGTGCTGCTTTCAGTATGGAATTGGCCAGCGTCAATTCATTGACGACCCGGACCCCTATAAGTGGTTTGGAGTTAAAGTCAAAATATTGACGACCATGCTCTATTTTAAGTTATTGTTTAATAATTTATTAATAATTGGCTTTTATTTTGCAATAACCATCATGCAATTTCTAACTGACCAAGAGCTGGTTGGAAGCAATGAGTGGAGCCGGATTGATGGATCATGGGTTACAGCAGCGAATGACCGAAAAGGCTAAGAATGATGGAAACGAAGTGGGCACGTTTTATTAAAGCGTCGGTACAAGTATTCGCATTGATTAGCGTCTGGCACGGTGCGTCGGCAATGGTCGCCAATGGCGTAATGACAGAACCATTATTGCTACGATTTATTGATCCGCTTGCAATTCCTGCTACGTTATTAGCGGTTATCGGTTCTGTCGCTGCGACACAACTGCGGTTACGCGGGCGGCGGAAAGTGCGCAAGGTAGTCCATGAGGAACATATTGAGCCAGTGCAATCTATCGAAAAGTCCTTGTATATCCAACAGAATGAGTTGCTCATTACGGAACTGAAAAAGCAGGTCATCGAATTGAGCAAGGATAAGGAACATCTGATCTATCTGCTTCAAGAGAGGAGCGCCCGCCTTCGCGAAGATCCGCTCACTGGCATTCCCAACCGGCTAGCTTATGAGGAGCAATTTCAGCAAGAATTTCAGCGCTGGAAACGTTTCGGTAATCCTTTGACGTTTTTGATTTGGGATATCGATCACTTCAAAAAAATCAATGATTATCATGGCCATGCCATTGGCGATGAGATTTTGCGGATGGTCGCGCAACAAATAAGCAGCCGTCTGCGCAGCACCGATTTTCTGGCACGCTACGGCGGCGAGGAATTTATCATGCTATTACCGGGGGCTGATGTTAACGCAGCTCATCTGTTGGCTGACCAAATCCGGCTGCATATTGCTGAATGCGAATTCAGACAAGGCAACACCCGTGTGTCCGTTACCATCTCTTGCGGTTTGTCAAGTTTCGAACCAGGGGATGGTTTACAGAGTGTGTTCAAGCGTGCTGACCAAGCGCTGTATCAGGCAAAGAGCGCAGGGAGGAATTGCTGCTGGATTTCCTAAGATCTGCTATTTCTATGGCAGCACAGCCTGCTCAGTAAAGTATCCAGAGTGGTCCGATAGCCGTTGGATCGCCACCCCTTGGCAACTCAACGGCTTATCATCGATATATTTTCCCTGTTTCCCGGTCTCTCTTTAAAAGCGGATTTTGTACCCTTGCTGACGGTCTACAATGAAAAGTGATCGTTCATGATCACGATGAGAACCGGCATGCGGGTATTCAAGATTCTGATTATAGTGCTGATGTGGACGGCGCTTGGCTGGGCCGCTTCAGCGCCGGTGGTATCTCCAAACGTGGCGTTGCTGCTGGAAGTGCGGGGCGTCATCGGTCCGGCCAGCCGGAGTTTCATTCTGCGTGGCTTGGAACAGGCGCAGGAACGCAATGCGGCGGTTGTGATCTTGCAGATCGACACCCCTGGCGGGCTGGACAGTTCAATGCGCGATATTATTCAGGCCATCCTGGCTTCACCGGTGCCAGTCATTGGCTATGTCGCCCCGGAAGGCGCCCGCGCTGCCAGCGCAGGTACTTATATTCTTTACGCCTGCCATGTTGCTGCCATGTCGCCTGCTACGAACCTTGGCGCCGCTACGCCAGTGCAAATCGGCGGTCTACCGATGCCAGTGCAGCCCTCTGACCCAGATCAGCCTGGAGAGACCTCTAAAGAACCGTTAAAGGATCAATCCGGCGTTTCTCAACCTGGGAAGCCTGCTGAAAAGACTGCAGCACCGGCTGGTTCTGACATGGAGCGCAAATTGATCAATGACGCGCATGCCTACCTGCGCTCGTTGGCTCAATTGCGCGGGCGCAATGTTGAGTGGGCCGGACAGGCTGTCACCGAAGCGGCTAGTCTCAGCGCCCAGGAAGCTTTGCAGAAAAATGTGATTGACTTGGTAGCCACTGGTATTTCCCAGTTATTGGTGCAAATCGATGGCCGGCCGGTAATGATCGCTGGCGAATTACGTCCACTGGCGACTCGGGGATTGCAGGTTGAAATCGTCACGCCCAATTGGCGTAACCGCTTACTGGCGTTGATTGCCCATCCGGTGGTTGCCTATGTGCTGATGCTGATTGGGATTTATGGATTGTTCTTCGAGTTTTCCAATCCAGGCGCAATGTTGCCAGGCGTCATTGGGGGAATTTGTCTGCTGCTGGCGCTGTTCGCGTTTCAGGTGCTCTCAGTCAATTATGCCGGTCTGGCGTTGTTGCTATTGGGGTTGGCATTTATGGCCGCTGAAGCGTTTGTGCCTAGTTTCGGTGTGCTGGGTTTGGGTGGAATCGCCGCGTTTGTCACCGGCTCGCTATTACTATGGGATGAAACCGGTCCCGGTTATGAGGTTCCGTTGGGCCTGATTGCCGGTTTCGCCCTAGCCAGTGCCCTGTTATTGACAGGGCTGGCGATGCTGATGCTCCGCCAGCGCCACCGTCCCGTCGTCAGTGGCCGGGAGGAATTACTCGGCGCGATCGGTGTGGTTACTGATGAGCAGGCCGGTTGGGCCAGGATTCACAGTGAATCCTGGCGCATTCGCACCGGGCAGCCTTTGCGCCGCGGTGAGCGGGTGCAAGTGGTCGGTCGCAATGGGCTGACGCTGATCGTGCAGTCACTGGATTCTGCATCCGCAAAAAAGGAGTCATTCTCATGATTTTTTTTAATCCCTTCGTCATTGCGTTTCTGGTAGTGCTGTCGCTGGCCGTTGCTTCGATCAAGATGCTTTATGAATATGAGCGCGCCGTAGTGTTTTTTTTAGGCCGCTTTCAGGCGGTCAAGGGGCCTGGGCTCGTTATTGTCATTCCAGTTATCCAGCAAATGAGGCGAGTTGATTTACGGACCGTGGTCATGGACGTGCCCAGCCAGGATGTCATCTCCCGTGATAACGTGTCGGTTAAGGTCAATGCCGTTATTTATTTTCGAGTCATTGAACCTGAACGGGCGGTTATTCAAGTTGAAGACTACTTCGCTGCCACGAGTCAGCTGGCACAAACGACGCTGCGTTCAGTGCTTGGTCAGCATGAATTAGATGAGATGCTGGCCGGACGGGAAAAGCTTAATCAGGATATTCAGACGATTCTCGATTCCGAAACCGATGCTTGGGGTATCAAGGTGGCTAATGTGGAACTAAAGCATGTGGACATCGATGAAAGCATGATTCGTGCGATCGCCCGCCAGGCGGAGGCCGAACGCGAGCGGCGGGCCAAGATCATCAATGCCGAGGGGGAATTCCAGGCTGCCGGCCGCATTCGCCAGGCTGCTGAAATCATCGCCTCCCAGCCGCAGGCGCTGCAATTACGCTATTTGCAGACACTCAACGATATCGGTGTTCATAACAACACAACCGTCGTGTTTCCGGTGCCGCTGGATTTGATCAAGCCATTGCTTGAGTCAAGACAGCCGTAAATTGCTAGGCTCGTAAGGGATGAGCATCCCTTGCCCGTACGGTCATCTCAATGAGGCTATTGGCACTTCGAATCGCAAGTAAGGCTTGGTTGTATCAGTAAATCCGCAAAAACAGGTAAAATACCATAGATTGTGAAAAGAGGTTGCATTCAGATACATCTTAAACTGTTAATGAAAAATACAGTTTTATTTTTTAATATCATTCAGAAGGTTAACGAGTTTTAGAACAAACATCATGACTACTATTGACTTTAAATCTCATGCCAAGGTAGGTGTTTATGTTGACGCCTCCAATATTTCACGCAACGGTGGCCAGCGTATGCAATATGACATATTGCGTGAATTTGCCTGTCGTGATTACGCAGAACCCCTGCGATTAAATGTCTATCTATCCTACGATGAGGAACGCGCCGAAACCAACGCGGTCTATCGGGATAAGGCCCGGGCTTATCAGTCCGCCCTCCGCGAATTAGGTTATAAGGTCATCGAAAAGCGGGTTAAATGGTTTCAGGATGAAGCGGGCAACCGTTATGGCAAGGCTAACGCTGATCTTGACATGGCGGTTGATGTTTTATTGCAGTCGGAGAATTTGGACCGCGTGTTGCTGGCAACGGGCGATGGGGATTTTGTGCAAGTAGTTCGTGCCTTGCAAAATAAGGGTTGCCGGGTAGAAACTCTGGCTTTCGATAATGTTTCGGAGGAATTACGAAGGGAATCTGACATGTTTGTCTCCGGTTACTTGGTGCCTGGATTGTTACCAACCCGGGGTGATGATTATCTCTCGCCGATCTGGGGGGCAATGGGTTCCCGGGTTCGTGGCTATTGTTACCATCATGACGATAATAAAAGCTTTGGCTTTATGCGCTTTCTGGTCAAGCTATCTCCATATCTGTGGAAAACCGATTCGCGTGATTCCGAATCCCCTTACCGGACGGCGTTCTTCCACGACTCTAGCCTGCCCGATGGCTTTAATGTCATGAAACTGCCGTCTCGTAACCATATTTTTGAATTCACCCTCGCTGAACCGAACGGCAAGCAACCAGTCGCCACTGATATTGTATTGGTTCATCCTGCCCCATTGTGAGCGTCCGAGGCGCAACGTTCGAGGCCTATCTCTGTCGAGAAACACTATGCACCACCATTTTTTAAATCTGAAATTCCTGACCCTGCTCTTGTTGCCGCTGATCCTGACTTTGGGTGCAGCAGACATCTTCGCAAAACCGGAAGATGCAAATGCGACTCTCCAAATCAAGACGTTGGCGCCGACGGCGCGTCAGGATTCGCTGGATCGGACCATCGCCAACCTGCTATCGCAACATCATTACCGGCAAAGTCCGCTGGATGATGCATTATCGTCACTGATACTGAATGCCTATCTCGATAACCTGGATTTCAGCCGTTCCTATTTTTTGGCCAGCGATATCGCTGATTTTGAATCCTATCGCACAACCCTGGACGATGCGGTGAAAGAGGGCAACCTCCAACCGGCCTTCATCATTTTTAACACCTACCTGCGCCGGTTGACCGGGCGGACTGCTCAAATCCAGTCTCTGCTCAAACAGGAATTCCGTTTTGATATCGATGAATCCCTGGAGGTAGACCGTAAAGATGCGCCTTGGGCCAGGACACCTGAGGAACTGGATGATCTGTGGCGTAAGCGGCTGAAGCATGAAACATTGACGCTCATCATGTCAGGTAAGGATCAGGCGGCTGCCCGCGAGTTGTTGAGCAAGCGGTATGACAACCGGTTGCGGCAAGCCTTGCAGTCCACCAGCGATGACGTTTTTCAGTGGTATATGAATGCGGTGGCCCAGGCCTTCGATCCCCATACTGCTTTCTTTTCGCCGCGTAATACCGAAAATTTCAATATTCAGATGCGCTTGTCGTTGGAAGGGATTGGCTGCGTATTGCGGATGGAGGATGAGCAGGTCTCAGTGGTGGAACTCGTGGCGGGCGGTCCTGCGGATCTTAGCCAGCAGATTCGACCCAGTGATAAGATCGTCGCCGTTGCGCAAGGCGATAAAGAGCCTTGGGTGGATGTGGTGGGCTGGCGGCTCGATGATGTCGTCGAAAAAATTCGCGGCCCGCGTGGCACGGTGGTGCGCCTGAAAATCTTGCCGGGCAAGGCGGGTGTAGCAGCGGCTGAGAAAACCGTGCGGCTGGTGCGTGACACTATTAAGCTGGAAAAGCAGGCTGCCAAGAGTGAGATTAAAACCTTTAAGGATTCAAATCACCGTGAATTGCGGGTGGGCGTCATCACTATTCCAGCATTTTACAGCGATTTCGAAGCGGCCCGGCGTGGCGTCAAGGATTATCGCAGCACTACGCGCGATGTTCGGCGGCTGCTGAAAGAACTGACCGGCCAAATCGATGGCCTGGTGCTGGATCTGCGTGAAAACGGTGGCGGCTCTCTGCAGGAGGCAGTGGATCTAACGGGGTTGTTCATCGGCAATGGGCCGGTGGTTCAGGTTAGAAACTCCAGTGGCCGGGTGGAGGTTGAAGAGGACGATGATGAAAGCCAGGTGTATAACGGTCCGCTAGCAGTGCTGGTGGATCACGCGAGTGCTTCGGCTTCAGAAATTTTCGCGGGCGCTATTCAGGATTATGGGCGCGGCATTGTTATTGGTGATCCTACGTTCGGCAAAGGCACAGTGCAAACCCTGGTGGATCTGAGCCGGCTAACCCGGAATAGAGAACCGCAAGGCCAATTGAAAATAACCATTGCGAAGTTTTATCGAGTCAGTGGCGGCAGCACGCAACACCGCGGGGTGCTGCCGGATATCGCGATTCCCTCAGCGTTAGATAGCGAGGATCTTGGCGAAAGCGCACAAAAGAACGCCCTGCCCTGGGATGAAATCCCAGCTACCCGTTATCAGGGTGACCGGCATCTGGTAATGCTGGTGCCGGAACTGAACCGGCGGCATCAGGCACGGGTGAGCAATGATCCAGATTATCAGGCTTTCTTGCGTGATCTCGAATTTACTCGGCAACAGCAGGATAAAACGACTGTTTCATTGCTGGAAAAGCAACGCCAGGCTGAACAGGCGCGTATTGAGACTTGGCAGCGAGAACGTGAAAATCGTTACCGGGCAGTTAAGAAATTGCCACTGCTCAAACCCGGTGATGAGATTCCAGAAGGAAAGGACAGCTTGATTCCCGACTTGGCACTTGAGGAAAGCGCCCGCATCGTTGCTGATCTGATCCTATTGGACAGCCCGGACAAAGGTTCGAGTACTCTGGTGATGAGCCACTGACATTGTGGAATCGATCACTTTGGTATTGGACGAGGCATTGGCCGAACGGCTGAATCGAGTCCTCATCCGCTGGGAAGCGCGATTGCCGGCAATGCTGGAAGCGCCAGACTGGGCTCAATACCGTGCGTTCCGTTGGCGGCGGTTCGGCGAGGATGGTTGTTTTCAGCCGGTGCGGCATCCGCACCGGTTGCGGCTGGCCGACTTACAACGGATCGACCGCCAGAAAGCTGCTTTGGACCTGAACATACGGCAATTTCTGGCCAAACGCCCCTGTAATCATGTTCTGCTGTGGGGTGCTCGGGGTACAGGTAAATCTTCGTTGATCAAGGCTTTGCTCAATGAGTATGCTGACCGGGGATTGCGGCTGATTGAAGTGGACCGGCATGATTTACTGGATTTACCTGACATCGTCGAGCCTTTGTTTGAGCGGTCCGAACGGTTTCTTCTCTATTGCGACGATCTATCGTTCGAAGCCAACGATCCCAGCTACAAGGCGCTTAAAGCAATGCTGGATGGCTCCATCAACGCGGCTCCCGATAACGTGTTGTTGTGCGCTACCTCCAACCGCCGCCACCTTTTGCCTGAATACCTGCGTGAGAATCAGGACACCCGGCTGGTCGAGGGGGAGCTGCATCATGGTGAGGCGGTAGAGGAAAAAATCTCATTATCGGAGCGCTTTGGACTGTGGTTATCGTTTTACCCCTTCAGTCAGGACGACTATCTTGCCATCGTTGCCCACTGGCTGAAATGCTTGGAATGGCCGGTGGGATTGGATGAAACCGCTCGCCAGGCAGCGTTGCAATGGGCATTGCAACGCGGGTCGCGCAGTGGCCGGGTAGCTTGGCAGTTTGCTCGCGACTGGGTTGGCCGCCAAGGGCTTTAGTGGGAGCGATGCTGGGCAAAGGCAATCCGGTCGATAAACGCCATCACCAGTGCCGATACCACAAAAGTCAGATGAATCACCACTAACCAGAATAAGTGATTATTCCATGAAGGAATATCACCGTTTTGAGGTTGAGCGGTCATGAATGCCCTGAGCAGGTGAATGGAAGAAATGGCAACGATAGCGACCGCTAGCTTGATTTTGATGGTGGCCGCATCGATCTTGCCCAGCCAGGAAGGTTTTTCCTGATCTCCAGTGGTATCCAGCGCGGAAACAAAGGTTTCGTAGCTGCTGAGAATCACCATCACCAGCAGGTTGGCGACCAGCACCATGTCGATCATTGCCAGCACCGACAAAATTAGATCGGTTTCGCTAATGCTCAGAATAGCTTGAAACAGGTGGGCCGCTTCCTGCACCGCCTTGACGGTAAACAGAACCAGGACAGCAATGAGCGCCAGATACAGTGGCGCCAGCAGCCAGCGGCTGAGTAGGATAATGCGTTCGATAAGAGCTTCAACTTGTTTCATAGTGATGATCAGGATCTTTAGATTGGGCGGCAAGTGTTGCGAGTGCATTGTCCCTGCTGAACAAACTGGCTTAGAGATGTTCATGCGGCATATTTGCATTCGTAACGGATAATATCGGGGTTTTCATCGAAAGCTGCTTGTCCTAAGCAAATAACACCTTTATCTTGAAGGATAATTTCTTCACGTCGCACAAAAAAACGTGACCCGTTTTCTAGCATCAAGTATGTTCCGTTCGTGCTGTGATCCGCCAGGATAAATTTACCCTGCCGGGACTCAATAATGGCATGGCTGCGAGACACCAGTTCCCGATCGATGACCAAATTGTTTCTGGTGCCGCGGCCTATGCTAAAAGGCTCGGCAGAAGGCGCCAATTCAATATTCTGGCCACGATAAACCAGAAGTAGCCGGGCGTATAATTTATTACGCAGGATCTTTTGCGTTTCGACATCAGACATCTGGGTGAGACTGGCCGATTCGTACCAGATCACCTCGACGATTTCCATTTCATCCTGTTTACCACGCACCCAGGACCGGCCAAGGCCTCGGGTCATTTGTTGAAGATCCGGTGACAGGTAGCTTACCGTCTCCCGTGTCGTAATGATTTGGTCCGCTTTGGCCAGGGCTACCATCCGGGCGGCAACATTGACTGCGTCGCCAAAGACATCATTCTTTTCAACTAACACTGACCCATGGTGCAGGCCAATCCGAATCGCAATATTCAAATCGACTAACACCGGATCATTCTTGATCCCTTCCTGCATGTCACACGCAGCCTGTACTCCCGATGTGGCGGCAGGAAAGCGGCTCATGATTTCATCGCCAATCGTTTTAATTACTATGCCATGATGGGTAGCCGTCCGTGCTGCAAGCAAGTCCAATACACGGCTTTCAATTTGCCGTGCGCGCACATCTCCGTACTTTTCAAACAGGTGGGTACTACCACAAATATCAGCGAATAAGAGAGTGGCCATCTCTTGCTGGCTTGATCCCGATGGAGTGCCTAGCATGGATGCCAGGTTGCTCAGTTTAAATTTCATCTCCCTGATCCTCGGGGGTAGGATAATCAGATTCAGTAATAACCACGTTTGCGTAGGCTCATGATGAGCCGTTCAATGTTTTCGCGCGCTGTTTGCTCGTAGCATCTCTGGAAGAAGCGGGTGAAAAAGAAGGTTGGACGCTTCTGCAGCGCCTGCAAGAACTTGACATGGTTTGGATAATACTCGTCATCGTTCATCTCAGCGCATTCGGCGCGAATCCGGCATCCGTCCCTTACGAACTTATCCCACGGCAGTCCGAAGCTGGACAGATCAATATCGACGATGAACTGTTCATCCTTCTGGCTGGGCTGTTCACGGTGGTTTGTGATGACAATCAAATTGTGAATCTGTTGTTGAAAAACCGCATCTGTACATCCGCTGGCATTTGAATACCTTCGGAACAATTCAGCGCTACGTTGTTCGTTATCTTTTGCCCCAGGTTCATAAATAGCATCATGAAACCATAGTGCTATCTCAATAGCGTTAGGGTTATCCATGAAAGTCACTGCCCGGTCAAATTCTTGTAAGCAGTGCTGGATATGATCCAAGGTATGATAATGGCGGTGGGCTTCTCCGTAGAAATCAACCAGCCGGCCGTGAATCACTTCCGCAGCCGCCGGCTTGTTATGATTGATACAGCGTGTCCATAGTGCCACAAAGCGTGTTTTTAATTCATTATGTGCATCGGGCTGAATCGTAGAACCGTCGGGTAAGTCAGATTGTTGGAACATCCCTCGCCTCCGGGGCCAGTCTTTGCGTGATAGCCCTCACCCTTGCATTCTCATTCTCCAGTGATGAGAGGAATCAACGGTGATGCGCTAGGTAATCCTGGATCAATCGCCAAGCCATGCTCATGGGACTGGGTAAATCTGGCATTTCATTTGGGGCAAACCAGCGGGCATCTAGGATTTCCCGTCCATCGGCCTGTAATTCACCACCCGCGTAATCCGCAGTAAAGGCAATCATCAATGAATGCGGGAACGGCCAGGATTGGCTAGCGAAATAGCATAAATTATGCACCTGAATACCGACTTCTTCTGCTACCTCGCGATGAATTGTCTGCTCCAGTGTCTCGCCTGCTTCTACAAATCCAGCTAATACACTGTACACTCCCGGCGCAAAACGCGGTGCCCGGGCCAGTAAAATCCGCTGATCCCGAATGACTCGCACCATAATGACGGGGGATAATCGTGGGTAAGCAGCTAACTGACAAGCGGGACAGTAGCGGACACGTTCTTCGGTGCGATGCTCAGTAGGTGTGCCGCACTGGCCGCAGAACTGGTGATTACGATCCCATTCAATCAATTGCAGGGCATGTCCTGCAACGCCAAGCAGGGTATCATCTAGCCGCATCCATAACCCGCGCAGATTCTCAAACGTCCATCCTGGTGGTGGTCTCGCGTTCACTACTTCAGCGGCATGGCAAGGCTGGCCTCCCAGTGTTCCCAGATACAGCCGCCGCTTTGGCGGCCATTTGGCGAAAGGCCAGACTGAGGCGAGCGGCAACTCCGGTCTCTGATCAGTGGAACGGACCAGCAGCTGGTTGCCGGCAAACACAAACCATAATGCAGGTTGTCCGATCTCTGTCGATGGCGGCAAGATGGCGGGCTGGAAAGCGTCTGGCAAGGTCAACATGGCCGAATTTTCCTGTTTATAGTGAGCTGGATTTTCAAACAGCACTTATTTGCCCCGGACAGTGATGAGAGTTTGCGGCGCAAGGTACTGGCTTAAATGTAACCGTTCGCTCTTCTCGCCTGCTTGCGGGAGGAAGACTGGGGACGATAACAGCAGTTTCAAGGGCTTACCTCCTCACCCTTGCCGTCTTCCCCTTGGTAGGAGGCGAGAGGACTGAATGGTTACACTTCAACAATCCCTGTTCGCTTTATATAAGGGTGCATATTGCCGGTCAATACATCGGCGGGGCAGGGCAGGGCGAAACGGCAAAGCAATCTCATGAATCTGCGGCCATTCCATTAGCGCCTACAGCCCATGCATGCAGGCAAGAATCATAGTTTCTGTTGTCGCTTCCATTGTACGAGAGAAAGCCAGTGTATATAGGTCATTATATTTTTATCATTTTGAAATTTAATGAAATTATGCATAGTGTAACATGTTGTTTGGCTATTTTGGAGACTGGAAAATGCCTTCTGAATAAATGACTGGCTTATACTTTAATTTATGAACCACTCAATCAAGATTCTTCTATGACTGCACCTTTTGTTGATCTGCATTACGGGTTTGATCCTCCGGGGGTGATATTAATCCTGGAAGATGAGCCTTACATCCTGGCTGCCTTGTACCGCCAATTACTTCATGAATTCCATGTGGTTACGGCCACTACGGTTGATCAGGTGCTAGTCTTGCTGAATCAGCGGGCCGTGGATGTGATCGTAATCGGCCAACGCATGGCGGGTGTCGGCATTGAGCTTCTCAGCGAGGTACGGCAGCATGCTCCAAATACAGTTTGGATTTTGCTCGCCAATTATCCGGCGCTCGATACGGCAGTTCAGGCGATCAACCTGGAATGGGCTGACGCATACCTGGTGAGGCCTTTAGACTTACTGGAGTTGCGCGCTTTACTGCATGAAGGCGTCCAGGAAGCTCGTTTGCTGATCAAAAATCAGCAGTTGCTCAGCGAACTGAGCCAAGTTAAACAGCAACTAGAAATACAGATCAATCAACTAAAACAAGAGTTGCGCAACAGCCAGGAGCAATTTCAAAGCGTAGTGAGAAGGAATCAAGCCGGTATTCTGCTATTGGATGAGCAGGGCAAGATTCTATTCGCTAACCTGGCTGCAGAAACCCAGTTAGGCCGTGACGATCAAATGTTGATAGGCGGTGATTTTGGCATCCCCGTTTTACATGACAAAATGGAAATCACCATCCTGCTTCCTAACCGGACGCAGGGCATTGCTGAACTGATGGCGACCGAAACTCAGTGGCAAGGCCAGAAAGCCTATCTGGTGATGCTGCACGATGTGACCCGGCATAAAAAAGCGGAAGCCCAGGCCCGGCATCTGGCCAGCCACGACAGCTTGACCGCCTTACCTAATCGCGTCTTGTTTACTGATCGCCTTAACCAGGCGCTCCTGCGGGCGCAGCGTAGCAAAACCAAGGCCGCTGTGTTGTTTATAGATCTGAATCATTTTAAGGAAATCAACGATACGCTGGGTCATAAGGTCGGCGATCACTTGCTCCAGCAATTCGCATCCCGGCTGGCCGAAGCAGTACGTAAATCCGACACGGTGGCACGGATGGGAGGTGATGAATTCACTGTGCTGCTGGAAGGGTTGAGCGACCGCAAACAGGTCAGCGCCTTCGCCAGAAAACTGCAGAAACTTTTTAAACAACCTTTCGTAATGGATAGCGGTGAGTTATTTGCTATTCCCAGCATCGGTATCAGCATCTACCCTGATGATGCCGGGAATACCGATGAGTTGCTGTGCCGGGCTGATAGCGCCATGTATTACGCTAAGCGCCACAAGGAAGTCGACTTCTGTTTTTATTCTAAAGAACTCGATACCCATAACCTCAACCGTCTGAGTCTGGAACATGACCTGCGCCGGGCATTGGAACGGCAGGAGTTTGTTCTGTATTACCAGATTCAGGTGCGTCTTTGTGATGAACAGCCTATCGGCATGGAAGCGCTGGTACGCTGGCAGCATCCGAACCGGGGAGTGGTTCTGCCGAACGGTTTTATCCCGTTGCTCGAAGACACCGGCCTGATTATACCCGTTGGCAACTGGATTCTAGCGGAAGTCTGCCGGCAGATTGCAGCATGGCGCGCTATGGGTGTCAGCCTTGTGCCGGTGGCAGTTAATATTTCTCCTAAGCAATTAGCAGATAAAAGTTTCATTGGAACGATTAGAGGCTTGCTGGCGTGCAGTAATATGCAACCCTGCTCGCTGAGACTGGAATTAACCGAAAGCGCGGTGATGCAAGATCAGTCTTACGTTGGACAAACTCTAGACGCCCTGCACGAGCTAGGCATTGAATTGCATATGGATGATTTTGGCGTAGGCTATTCATCCCTCGGTTTGCTGAAGCAACTGCCCTTCGATATTGTAAAGGTGGACCAGAGTTTTATTGTCGACGTATTGACCGATTCCAGCAGCACCCTATTGACCCAATCGATCATTAACATAGCACATGGCCTCAAAAAACAGGTGATTGCCGAAGGTGTTGAAACCACTGAACAAGCTGCATATTTACTGCACATCGGTTGCGATCATGCACAAGGCTGGCGATATGGCCAGCCCGTTTCCGCAGCCAGCATGACGGACTACCTGCAAAACATGGGGTGCCTGAACGCTCCCGCTACAGGGGAGGGTTGAGGATTGATAAGCGATGTGACACGAATTCTAATAGTCCTGTGCAAGTGCCCTCCATACCGCCCTCCCTCTGCATTACGCAACATAAAGCAGGATAGGGGTTATCAACAGTCCGCCGATGAATTGCTCAAGCCCGGCAGAATTGGGTCATGAGTGCGCTTTCCCTGCTGCATCACCGGATTGGCCAGACGCTGATCGCCGGCATCGTTTTATTAAGCCTGCTGGTGATAATCAGCGCGACTGCCATCCAGTTTTATTTCGACTACCGGACTGCTCGCGCTGGACTTATGGCCCCCTTTGACCCGGTTCGCCATCTTGCTGATACCCGCCTGAGCCAGGCTGTCTGGGCCGGAAACAACACTCAAATTCAGGCACTTTTGGATGTCCTGGTTACGATGCCCGATCTCTACTATGCGGCGATTACAAAACAAGGCCAGATTCAAGCGCAGGCCGGTCAGCCTTCAGTCAAATATCCCGTTGAATGGGAAATTCCATTGCGATTTCCTCTTGAAGGCCAGCCGCTTGAAATCGCGCGTCTGCGCCTGATAAGCGATGAAGATGCCATTCGCGCCCAACTGATCCGTCGATCCGTGCAGCGGCTGATTACCACCACTGTGGAAATACTGGCTCTGGCTCTGCTCATTGTGCTGTTCCTGTTCCACTACTTGGCCCGCCGCCTGGCGGCCGTTACTCACTGTGCCGGCGCACTGGATTCTGCATACGGGCCAGGCGGCCTTTGTCTGAACAACTTGACATCCGCGTGTGGCGAGGACGGGCTCGATACTGCGGTCACTCATATTGCGGTCACCAATGCTAACCGGGTCCATTGTAAACTGGCGAGTCTTTATGCGGATGAACACGCCCGCTCCAAGACAGCGCTTCTGCATCTTGATTACGCACTGGCTAACATGACGGAGGGGCTGGCCTTAATGGATGCCGAAGGTCTGGTGCTACTGGCTAATCCCCGGCTGAATGAACTCTACGGCGCTGATCACACGCCGGTATGGGTTGAAGGACAGCCGCTGGCTGCGATCAATGCCGCTCTGACCGAACAGGCCATGGTCACTGAGGAAATCGTGATTGAAGCGGCAGCGGACATGCACTTGCTGGAACGCCGGCTGCGTGATGGACGATGGGTGCTGGTCCGCGATCGCACCTTACCCGGCGGACGCCAGTTGCAATTACATACTGAGATCACCCAGCTCAAACAGCGCGAATTGGATTTGCAGCACAGCAACGCAGATCTTGAGCAATTCGCTTATGTCGCTTCCCACGATCTGCAAGAACCTTTGCGCATGATTACCGGGTATCTGCAATTATTGGAGCGCCGCTACCGGAATAAATTGGACGATTCGGCCCACGAATTTATCGCCATCGCGGTGGATGGGGCCAAGCGCATGCAGCAACTGATTCTCGATTTATTAGCGTTCTCGCGGATCAGTACGCGCAGCCAAACCTATGCGTCGACCGACATGGCCCAGGTATTATCCAGCGTTCTTGCCAATCTTGAAGCCGCTATCCGCGATCATGCAGCACGCATCGATTATGATCCCTTGCCCACTATCGTCGCTGATTCAGGGCAAATGCACCTATTGCTGCAAAATCTGCTGGCCAACGCCCTCCGTTTCCACAAACCGGATGAGCCGCCACACATCACGATCAACGCCCAGCATCTCAAAAAAACCTGCCATGCTCCTTTGGATGGACAGGTTTCCGGCTGGATCTTTGCGGTGTGTGATAATGGCATTGGTATTGAGCCGTGTTTTTTTGAACGCATTTTCATTATCTTTCAGCGTCTGCATACCCGGGAAGAGTACCCCGGCACCGGGATTGGACTGGCGGTTTGTAAAAAGATCGTTGAGCGTCATGGCGGGCGCATTTGGGTCGAGTCCAAGCTGGATCAGGGAACGTGCTTTCGCTTCTTTCTGCCCGATCATTCACTCACTATGGGTCCCGCTTAATCCTGTATCCCTACGCTAAACTTTGAACAGCATATCGAAATTATGAATTGTCATGGATAATACCCTTTATTCGACTCAGTTGATCAACATTCTCCTGGTAGAGGACAGTCCGGCTGACGCACGCTTGACCTGTGAGGCGCTGAAAGATGGCAAGGTTGCCAATCGTATTCATATCGTCGATGATGGAATTAAAGCCTTGGCGTTTCTGCGCAGGCTGCCGCCTTATGAACATGCGCCCCCGATTGACATCATCCTCCTTGATCTCAATATGCCCCGCATGGACGGACGAGCCGTGCTGGCTGAGATCAAAGCCGATCCAGTGCTGAAAGTAGTGCCTGTCGTGATTTTGACCACCTCTCAGGCGGATGAAGACGTTTTGCGCGCTTATGAATTACAAGCGAATTGCTATGTCACCAAACCCGTGGACCTGGATCAACTGATCAAAGTGGTGACCAGTATTCAGGAGTTCTGGTTTTCCATCGTGCGGCTTCCTGATCAGAGGAAATAGATGACATGGCTGATGTGCAAGCGCCTACTCAACTACTGCGCCTGCTCTTGGTTGAAGACGATGCGGGCCATGCCCGGTTGACCAGGGAATGGCTCCAGGAAGCAGATCCATTTGGATTTGCTATCACGCATGTCGTCACTTTGACTGCCGCTCTAGCTATGCTGAAAGAACAGGCTTTCGATTTGATAGCGCTGGATCTTGGGCTTCCGGATAGCCAGGGACTGGTTACCCTGCAAAAAATGCGCGCCATGATTTCCGATATCCCGATTGTGGTGCTGACCAACCAGTCAGATGAATCCATGGGCATCGCTGCAGTCGAAGCAGGCGCTCAGGATTATCTGGTCAAAGGCCACTTTGAACCTGAATATCTGCTCTCGCGCACCTTTAAATACGCCGTCGAGCGCCATCAACTCCAGCAACGGGTGAATGCTGCCCGTGAGGAGGCGGAACAACAACGGGAACTGCTGGAGCTGACCAAAAGAATCAACGGCCATACTCCCGTGACGTTGTCATTGTATAGCCAGAAAGCTTTGGCTGACTATAATGCGGCGCTGTTTCAGACGCTGGTCAACACATATCGCGACCTGCTAGAAAAGGCGGTGGAGCAGCAGGCATTCAAGGTGGAGTATCCCGTCGATCGCGGGTTGACCGCACTGGCTCAACAACTGGGTTTTTTGAAGGCTGGACCGCGTGATGTTATTGACCTGCACTCCCGCGCTTTGGAAATCGCCTTGCAGAACCGGGGCAAATATGCCGCCAAATTCTATGCCGACGAAGGGCGGCTAATGGCGCTGGAATTGATGGGAGATCTGGTCAATTACTACCGGCATTTCTACCGGAATGCGCTGCATAGCACACAGACTGGAAGAGAACCCCTTTGATGGACTTCGCACCATGAATAAATACCTGCTCAAGCTCTACATTACCGGATGTACCCCGCAAAGCGAGCGTGCAATTAGCAACCTGTACCGGATTTGCGAGGCGGAAATGCAAGGTCAGTTCGAGGTGCAAATCATCGATGTCTTGCAATCACCTGAACTTGCCGAGAAAGATCGTATTATTGCTACACCGACTCTGATCAAGGACTTACCGCAACCTTTGCGACGTATCATTGGTGACCTCTCCGATGTTGAGCGCGTCCTGCGAGGACTGGATATTGAGCAAATCCACGGACAACCATAAGGAGCTACCTGCGATGTCCTCTTATCACTCTAATCGGATTAGCAAGCTGGCGACGGGGATTGCCGGTTTCGATGCGATTGCTAAAGGTGGATTACCCGAGGGGCGCACTACCCTGATTGCGGGGTCGGCTGGCAGCGCCAAGACCGTGTTCGCTGTCCAGTTCCTTGCTGAAGGCATCCGCCAGTTCGGCCAGCACGGCGTATTTGTGACTTTCGAGGAAGCGCCCGCCGATATCCGCCGCAATATGGCTTCTCTGGGCTGGGATATCGCTGCTTGGGAAGCCGCAGGATGCTGGGCTTTCGTCGATGCTTCGCCGCTGCCTGGTGAGGCTGAGGTCATCGCCGGCGCCTACGATCTTGGTGCGTTGCTAGCCCGTATCGAGGTTGCGGTTAACCGGGTCGGCGCGCGGCGATTGGCCATGGATTCACTGGGATCCTTGTTCAGTCATTTTGAGAATCATGCGCTAATCCGCAACGAGCTGTTCCGCATTTCAGCCGCGCTGAAGCTGATGAACATCACCGCGATCATGACCGCCGAGCGTACCCAGGAGTACGGTGACATCAGCCGCTATGGTGTGGAAGAGTTTGTGGTCGATAATGTCATGATCCTGCGCAATGTGCTGGATGGGGAGAAGCGGCGGCGTACCGTGGAACTGCTCAAATTCCGCGGCACCGAACACCAGAAGGGTGAATATCCGCTGACGGTACTTCCCGGTCAGGGTATCGTGGTCATTCCGCTGTCCGCTATCGAGCTCAAACAACGCTCGTCGAACACCCGCCTCACGTCCGGCAGCCGCGAATTAGACGCCATGTGTGGCGGCGGATTTTTCCGCGATTCGATCATTCTGGTGTCCGGGGCTACTGGTTGCGGCAAGACGCTCATCACCACCGAGTTTGCCGCCAGCGGCGCGTCCGGGGACGAGCGATGCCTATTTTTGGCGTTCGAGGAGAGCCGGGATCAGTTGACGCGCAATGCGACTGGCTGGGGCAAAAACTTTGAGGATTTGGAATCCCGGGGCTTGCTCAGGGTCATTGCAACTTATCCGGAAACTATGGGGCTGGAAGATCATCTGATCGCCATCAAGATGGCCATTGATGAATTCCAGCCTAATCGCGTGGCGGTGGACAGCCTGTCCGCGCTAGAACGGGTCTCCACCGTCAAGGGTTACCGCGAGTTCGTCATCGGCTTGACGTCGTTCATCAAGCACCGTGAAATCGCTGGCTTGTTCACCTCCACGACGCCGCGGCTGATCGGCGGCGAATCGATCACTGAAGCGCATATTTCCACTATCACGGATTCCATTATTCTGCTGCGCTACGTGGAGATGTTTGGGGAGATCACGCGCGGCATCACGGTGCTGAAGATGCGCGGCTCAGCCCATGATAAGGAGATCCGCGAGTTTTCCATCGACGCCAGCGGCATGCACATTGGTAAGGCCTTCCGCAACGTTACCGGTATCCTGTCGGGTCATCCGCGCCATGTGGAACCTCAGGAAATCGGGCGGTTGAACGCCTTGTTTGTTAATCATAACGTGTGAGAGTCCGGTATCCTGTTCCAGGATTCTCCTTTCAATTCACTTGCAGCAAGGCCAACAATCCCTCCAGCAATTGCATCGGAGCCGGCGGGCAACCAGGAATGTGCAAATCAACTGGGATCACCTCGGCTACCCCGCCGACACAGGCATAGCTCCCGGCGAATACCCCGCCATCCCGCCCGCAATCGCCCACCGCCACCACCCATTTAGGATCGGGCGTCGCCGCGTAGGTGCGCTCTAGCGCTTCGCGCATATTAACCGTTACCGGCCCAGTGACTAGCAATACATCGGCATGGCGCGGCGAAGCGACGAAGTGGAAACCGAAGCGCTCCAGGTCATAAAAGGCGTTATTCAGCGCATGAATTTCCAGTTCGCAACCGTTGCAGGAACCGGCATCCACCTCACGGATCGCTAGACTGCGCCCTAGCCGCTGCCGGGCTGCCTGATCGACCTTCGCGCCTAATTCAGCCAGCGCTTGTCCGGAAGGTGCGGGAGCAGGAACCGTGAGCGGCGGCCGCCATAGGTTTTGCAACAAGAATTTACGCATGGCAGCGTGGCCTACAAATCATGGCCCGAATACGAGCCGTTAAACGATTTATTGCATAGCGGGAAATCCGCCACGATGTTGCCCTCGATGGCTGCTTCCAGCAGGGGCCATTGGAACCAGGAGGGATCGCGAGGATGGCAGCGTGCCACCGTCCCGTCGCCGTTCAATCGCAGCCAGACCAGAATATCGCCGCGAAAGCCCTCGATCAGCGCCATACCTTCACACGGCCGGCCAAGCGTGTTGAGCGCCACGCTCACCGGTCCGGATGGCAGTTTCTGCAAAATCTGTTCGATCAATGCCAGACTTTGCTCCACCTCGCAGATGCGCAGCCACACCCGGCCGTTGACGTCACTATCAGTCCGCAGGGGCACCTCGAATTTCAATGCATCATAAGGCGGATAGCCCAATGTGCGGCGTGCGTCAAAAGCGCGGCCTCCGGCCCGGCCGACATAGCCGCCACAGCCAAATTGCCGGATCAGCGCCGGTTTGACAAAGCCGGTTTTAACCGTGCGGTCTTGCAGCGAAGCAGTGTTGTCGTACAACGTGACCAGCGATGGAAATTGGCGGCGGATACCGGTTACCAAAGATCGCAAAATATCCGGCCCATCTGCGGGCAAATCAGTGGCTACACCGCCGGGAATCACGCTATCCATCAGCAGACGATGGCCGAAACAGGCCGCGCTGGCCCGCAGAATTTGCTCGCGGAGCACGGCGCAATGGGCCAGCATCAAGGCAAAAGCGGCATCGTTGCAAATCGCGCCGATGTCACCGCAATGATGGGCCAGCCGCTCCAATTCTGCCATCAGCGCCCGTAGCCAATGGGCACGGGCGGGAATTTCGGTTTCCGTGGCGGCTTCCACCGCACGGGCGAAGGCCAGCGCGTAAGCGACGGTGCTATCCCCAGATACCCGTCCGGCTAGCCGCGCTGCGTGCTCCAGCGATGCGCCTTTCAGCAGGCTTTCAATGCCTTTGTGGACATAGCCCAACCGTTGCTCCAGCCGCGCTACGGCTTCGCCGTTGGCGGTAAAGCGGAAATGGCCAGGCTCAATGATCCCGGCATGCACCGGTCCCACTGGAATCTGGTGCAGGCTTTCGCCTTCCACCGGCAAAAATGGATATGGCGGCACCGGCGGGACCGGCGCAGTGGCGGCACCCAGCGGATGGCGCACTGGCCAGCGGCCATGATCCAGCCACGGGCGGACATCGGGCGCGCCAACCGGGTGTAAACCCGTCAAGTCGGTGATCGTGCGTTCCAGACGTTGCGCCGGTGGATGCCGGCGGCCCACTGAGGGAAAGCATCCGTCCGGGCAGGGCAGGCTGGCGACGCTCAACATCCCGCTTGCCTCCTCACGCACGGCCAAATGCACGATTTCCGCCTCGCTCCATAGTCCCAGCAGCGTCCAGATGTTACTTGCTAAGCCTTCAATCAGGGTATTCCAGATTCCGGGCGTCACGACGACCCGGGGCCAGGGGCGATGGTCCGCCACCGGGTGACCGGCATCGAGAACCGCTTGCAAGGATTGTGTATTCATTGCTTTGTCTCTTAGCCTAACAACGCCGCGACACTTTGAAACCAGGCCACCAGCGGCCCTGGCAACCAGAATCCGGCGGCTAGCACCAATATAAGATGCATCATCATAGGCAGTGCGGTGACAGGCGCAGGTCCCGGCATATTCGCGCCCTGCGATTCGCCAAAGGCTATGCCATGTAATCGCCATAACAAGGTGCCAAACCCTAGCAGCAATCCGATGACCAGCGGCAGTGCTAGCCACGGTTCGCGGGCAAACGTAGAACTGACCACCAGAAACTCACTCATGAACACGCCAAATGGCGGCATACCGGCAATGGCCATCACCCCGGCCACTAATCCCCAGCCCAGTAGCGGATGGGTCGCGGTCAGTCCGTGAATCGTGGAAATCCGCTGCGTACCCTTGACCTGCGAGATATAACCGACAGCGAAAAAAATCGCTGACTTGGTGAGACTGTGCATCGTCATATGCAGCAGGCCGGCGAAATTGGCCAATGGCCCGCCCATGCCAAAGGCAAAGGTCATGATGCCCATGTGTTCAATCGACGAGTAGGCGAACAGCCGCTTGATATCACCGCGCCGGTAGAACATGAACCCAGCGAACAGCAGTGATAATAGCCCTAATCCGGCCATCAACGGCCCTGGTGCCAAAGCGGACGGGTTCGCGTTCATCAGCATCTTGAAGCGCAGCACCGCATACAGCGCCACATTCAGCAGCAGGCCCGATAGCACCGCCGAAATCGGCGTCGGGCCTTCGGCATGGGCATCCGGCAGCCAGGCATGCAACGGCACCAGGCCGGCCTTGGTGCCGTAACCGAGCAGCAGAAAGATGAACGCCAGATTCAGCAACGCTGGATCAAAGGCGTGCGCATGCGTCAGCAACTGATCCCAGGCCATTGCGGGCAAGCCTTGGCCCATGACCGGTTGCGCTGCCAGATACACCAGGATGGTGCCAAACAATGCCAAGGCAATGCCGAGACTGCCGAGGATGAAATATTTCCAGGCAGCTTCCAGCGCTTCACGGGTCCGGTAAATACCAACCATCAGTACCGTCACCAGCGTCGCCAATTCGATTGCGACCCACAGCAGGCCAATGTTGTTGGCCAGCAGTGCCAGGTTCATGGCGAACACCAGCGCTTGATACATCGCGTGATAAAAGCGCAAATGCTTCGGTGTGAGCCGCCCGGTCTCCAATTCGTGGGCGATGTAGCCGGCGCTGAATGCGCTGGTGGTGAAGCTGACCAGATTATTCAGTACGATCAAATAGATATTAAAATCATCCACGCGCAGGTACACATTGGCGCCGGGCTGTGTCCAGAACAGGGTCATTGACGCCAGCAGGCTGATCAGCGCTGCACCGGCATTCAGCCTGGCACCCAGCCGGTAACGAGGCAATCCTGCCAGCAGCAGTGCAGCGCCGGCGGGAATCGCCAGCAGCGTGGTCATTGCCATCCAGCCTAAATCGCTATTCATCGCCGCCGCTCTCCACGGAATGCATCCATTGCCTGCATATCGACGCTGTCGAAGCGCTCACGAATGCGAAACAGGAAAATACCGATCACGATCAACGCGATCAGTACCGAGAATGCGACGCTGATCTCCACGGCCAGCGGCATTCCCCGCGCCCCAGCAGCGGCCAGCACCAGCCCGTTTTCCAATGACATAAAACCGATGACCAGGCTGACCGCATTGTGGCGGTTGACCATTAACAACAGCCCTAGCAGCACCACCGCCAGAGCGAATGCCAAATCTTCCCGCGCCACCGCATCGGTTCCCGCCGTTACCGGCAGCATCACCAGGATCGCAAGAGCCACCAGGGCTGCACCGGCTAGCATGTCGCGGCCCACGCCTCCTACCACTTCTAAGGTGCGGTGGATGCCCAGCCGCCGGACAATCCGGTACAGCGCGGCCGGAATGACGATCGCTTTGAAGATTAATGCGATCCCGGCTGTGACATATAAGTGATGGGCTTCCTGGATGTATGCCTGCCAGCCGACCGCCAGCGTCAGCGCCAGCGAATGCAAGGCAAAGACCTTGAGCAGCGCATATAGGCGATCCTGGTACAGCAATAGCAGGCTGATGACCACCATGCTGCCTGCCAGAAAATGGGCAATATCGAACTCCAGACTGTGCATCACAGACTCCGCGACACGAACAGCAACAGTGCGCCGAGCAGGCCGAGCATCAGCGCTGCGCCCAGAAATTGATCGACGCGGAAGACCCGCATCTTGGCGATGCCGGTCTCAAACAATGCCAGCAGAAACCCGCCTAGCCCCAGTTTGGCCAGATAGGCGGCTATGCCGGTCAGGTAGGCGGTTAAATCTTCACCCGCTGTGGTCATGCCCCAAGGCACAAAGATGCAACTGAGCAATGAGAGATATAGCAACAATTTGAGCGAAGCGGCCAGCTCGATCAGCGCCAGATGACGGCCAGAGTATTCCAGCACCATCGCCTCATGCACCATGGTCAATTCCAGGTGCGTGGCTGGATTGTCCACCGGAATGCGGGCATTTTCGGCAATCGCTACCATGACCAGCGCCAGCAGTGCCAATGCCAGCGACACCCGCAGGCCGACATCGGCAGTTAGCATGAATTGGGCGACCGCCGATAATTCTGTCGTGCCGGCCAGCAGCGATAGGGTAAATACCATCATCAGCATGGCCGGCTCTGCCAGGGATGCGATCATCATCTCGCGGCTGGCGCCGATACCGCCGAAGCTGGTGCCGGTATCAAGACCCGCCAGCGCCAGGAAAAAGCGCGCTGTCCCTAACAGCGCGACGATGGCGATCAGATCGGCGGTCCAGCTGAACGGCAAGCCGCTGGCAAAGGTCGGCACCAGCGCCGCCGCCACCCAGATGGCGGCAAAGATCAGGTAAGGCGCCACCCGGAACAGCCAGGATGCCGAGCCGGCCAGCACCACATCCTTACGCAGCAGCTTGCGCAGGTCGCGATACGGTTGCAGCAGCGACGGGCCGCGCCGGCACAATAGTTGTGCTTTCAAGGTACGAACCCAGCCGGTGATCAGAGGTGCGAGCAACAAGATCAGCAGCATTTGCCCGCCCTGTACCAGATAGCCGGTGATCAGCGCCATAATGCTATTCCCAACAGGAGCAATACCAGCGCACCGAATACCAGGCTCAGGTACTGGCGAATCGTCAGATATTGCAAATAATTTAATTTTGTTGAAATTTTGATGATCGCGGCGGTGAGCGGCGCGTAACCGCAATCCCAGACCGGATCGCGCAACTGAACTGCAAATTGCGCTGCTCGCCCATCGCCCGGCGGCGGCATCGTCACGTGTTCGCGGGCCTGGAACACGACGCTGCCGAAGACGCGGCGAATCGGTTGCGCGAAACTGCCGGCTGTGTATTGGGCAGCAGGGCTGGCATTGGGGAAACCGCAATCCCAGGCTGGGCTGCGCCGGACGCTATTGGATGCGAACCGGTGGATCGATACAGCGGCGAATATGCCGGATAACGCCATGAACAGCAGCACCAAAAGACCGTTGTAGCTGCTCTTCACATCCGCGACGGGCACCAGGGTCAACCACGGCTGACTCTGTTGCGCTGGCAACTGGGCGCCGCCGTTGAGCAGACCCACTGCTGGCGATAATCCATCCACCACCAGTCCGGGCAAAATTCCAGCCAGCAGGCACAAGGCCGCCAGAGAGAACAATGCCGCCAATGAATAGCGATCGGTCTCTTGCGCTTTTGCAGCCGCCGGCGAACGGGGGCGGCCGAGGAAGGTGATGCCAAAGGCTTTGACGAAACAGGCGGCCGCTAAGGCAGCAGACAACGCCAACAGCGCCCCGGCTGCCGGGGCCAGGAATTTGAGCAGCCATTGCGGCAATTCCGGTGTCAGCAAAATCGCCTGGAAGGTCAGCCATTCCGAGACAAAACCGTTCAATGGCGGTAGCGCCGAAATCGCCGCCGCGCCAATCAAGAAAGCCAGCGCGGTCCACGGCATCGGGTGAATCAATCCGCCCAGCCGTTCCATATCGCGTTCGCCGGTTGCGGTCAAGACTGCGCCGGTCCCCATAAACAACAGGCTTTTGAACAGTGAGTGATTCAGCACATGAAACAGTGCAGCGGTCAGCGCCAGCGCGGCGCTGGCGTACATTTGATTGCTCTGGAAGGCCAGGGCAAGACCTAAACCGATGAAAATAATACCAATATTCTCAACGGTGTGATAAGCCAGCAGCCGTTTCAAATCATGCTGCATCAACGCATACAACACCCCGAGCACCGCTGTGATTCCACCCAGCGCCAGCACGAGCCCGCCCCACCACCATGCGACCGGTTCCCCCAATAGATCGAAGACGATGCGGATGAAGCCGTACACGGCGACCTTGGTCATGACGCCGCTCATCAGCGCCGATACGTGGCTGGGCGCGGCGGGGTGCGCCAGCGGTAACCAGACATGCAAGGGGACCAGTCCAGCTTTGGAACCGGTTCCTATCAGCGCCAGAATCAACGCCAGCGCCGCCAGTCCTGGCGTCATCTCCACGGTTCGGATCGTGGCGAAGTCATAACCGCCATTGGCGCCAGCCAGCAGGCCGAAGGCCAATAGCAGCGCCAGCGTGCCAAGGCAGGCCATGACCAGATACAGATAACCGGCGCGGGCATTGGCTGGTTCCCGGTGATGGGCCATGACCAGCGCCCAGGAACTCAGCGACATGAATTCCCAGGCGAACAGGAAGGTAAAGGCGTCGTCAGCCAGCAGCACTAAATTCATGTCGGCTAGAAACGCGGGGTAGAACGGTAACACCCGCCCCGGTGCTGGTTCATGCTGGCCATAACCCAGCGCAAATAGGCTGGCGACCGCGCCGCCCAAATTAACCACTATCAGGAAGAAAGCGGATAGTGCGTCCAAGCGGAAATGCGCACCCAGCCAAGGCAAGCCCAAAGGTAAGGTGAGCGTGACTGGTGCGGCGGCGTTCAGCAGATGCGTCAGCGCCATCCCCAGCAGGATGACGCAAATCACTAAGCTGATCCCGTAGATCTGACGGCTGCAACTCGCTCGGCGTGAAGCGAGGATGGCATAGAGGCCAATAGCAAGCAGGATCATGGACAAACTTAACAGCAGCGGCAGTGGCATGGTGGTGAAATTCACTCGTTAAACACCTTGAATATTAAGAAGTTGCTGATCTTGCTGATTCGGCGTGAGCATCATCCAGCAGTTCTCTTTTCAAGTGATGACATCAAGCCAATACCTGTTGGCTAGAAACTGACCCGTGCAAATAACGCCGCACTCGCGTTAACGCCTGCGGTAGGTTGGCTGATAACAATAGCTTGCCAGGAATATTATGTAATCCAGCCCGGCGCATCAGCAGCGCCGGTTGCCCATGCACACCGGCGACTGCGACTAAAATGCCATCGCCGCGCAAGCGTTCGATGGCCGAATCCAACGCCACTAAGCCCGATACGTCCATGACAGTGACTCCGCTGATGTCGATAATCACGGCCCGCGGCCGTCCAGCGATATCATGGAGGGCGCTCATCGCCTTTTCAGCAGCGCCGAAAAATAGGGAGCCAGCGATTTCATATAACTGTACCCCGTCGGGCAATGGGCTTTCCAAGTGCGGGTGATCAGCTTCCAGCAGTTTGCTACCGCTTAGCGCCGCCATGCGGTTCATGAACAACAGCGATGCTAAGACCACACCAACGCTGATGGCGATCACCATGTCGAAGATGACGGTTAATCCGAAGCAGACCAGCAAAACCAAAATGTCACTACCTGGCGCTACCTGAAAAATATGGCGAAAATGTTTCAACTCACTCATATTCCAGGCTACCAGCAACAACAAGGCTGCGAGTGCCGCCATCGGCAGATATCCCAGCAACGGTGCTAGCGCTAGCAACACCAGCAAAATGAACAGTGCATGGAACACGGCAGCTAATGGGCTACGGGCGCCGGCACGGATGTTCGCTGCCGTGCGGGCCAGTGCACCCGTCGCTGCAATACCGCCGAAGAATGGCGCAACCGTATTGCCGATACCCTGCCCAATCAGTTCAGCGTCAGGATCATGCTTAGTCCCCGTCATGCCGTCAGCGACGACGGCACATAGTAGTGACTCGATCGCGCCGAGCAACGCAATCGCCATCGCTGACCCCAGCAACTCCTTGAGCAATCCCAGTGATAACCCCAATGGCTGGCCATCTGGGCCAGGCAACTGCCACGGTAGTACGAACTGCGGCAGGAAGGGCGGGATGCCCGGTAGAGTTTGGTTATTCTGAACATAGCTGAAACGGGAGGCAATGGTGGCGACCTGGAATCCGTCCACCGTTTGGCTCAACAGCCAAGCCAGCGCTGTGGCGATGACGATGCCGGCCAACGGTGCCGGCAAGCCGGTTTTGAGACGCGGCCACGCCAGCAGCAGAGCTAGGGTCACTACGCCGATCAGGAAATCCGGCGCGTGTAAACCCGGCAACGCCTGCCCCGCTAACCAAATCCTCTCTAAAAAGTGCTCCGGTTGCGTGGCCAGTTGCAGGCCAAAAAAATCTTTAAGTTGTAGGCTGGCGATCACAATCGCGATGCCGGTGGTAAAACCAGTGGTTACCGGATAGGGAATGAACTGAATCAGTTTGCCCATGCGCGCCACGCCCATTCCGATCAACATGATGCCTGCCATACCACTAGCCGTTACCAGTCCACCGAGTCCATATTTTTCGGCAATGGGATGCAGGATGACGATGAAAGCGGCCGTTGGCCCGGACACGCTAAAACGAGAACCGCCGGTCAGCGCGATCAGTAGGCCCGCGACGATAGCCGTGTATAAGCCATATTGGGGTGGCACCCCGCTACCGATGGCCAGCGCCATGGCCAGTGGCACCGCGACGACACCCACCGTAATGCCGGCCAGCAGGTCAGATTGAAATTTCGATAGATTATAGCCACCACGCAGTTTGTCGCGCAGGGCGGTGCCAAAGGGAAGATACAAAGAATGCTGTTGGTCCGGTTTCATGGGTGTTACTAGGGCACTGCCCGTTATCAGTGATGGATAGAGCTCCTGAATCTATGGCTTATTTGGAGAAGAAGGCGGCTGAATAATAATGGGTTTTTCTTCATCCTGATCAGATTCCCGGACAAAATACCCGGACTCGTTTTCCAAATAGAATTCAATAAGTTCCAGCGGAATCGCCCTAAGCTGCGCCAGGAACACCATGGAATTTTTGAAGCCTTCCAGTTCGCTAATCGTCATGGTCATATGATTGCTCTGCTTTGTTGAATAAAGTCCGCAGTCTCTTGGCCATTTGTGCTATGGCAAGGCCATAAAGCCGAACAATTTCGATGGTGGCGTCGAGCCTTTTAGCGTTTCAGCCGGACCCCGCGTCCGCCGCCTTCACTGACCGCGCCTTCGCCGATCAATTCCACGCCCGCGGCTTCGAGCGCAGTGATGAGCTTGACCAGCGAATCGACATTGCCACGGATGGTGCCGTTGCTGCGTTCCATGCGCTGGATCGTGGGCAAGGACAAATCAGCCGCTTTGGCAAGGGCGCGCTGGTCCATGCCCAACAGCGCGCGCGCTGCTTTCAACTGGGTCACTGTGATCATGATGAAATTATCATATATTATCTTTAAAAATTTGTATTTCCATCGTTATATTTTACCTTTAAAATATTAAATTAATACTATCATGGTTTAATATTGAATTAAAATAGATCATATTTCATGCAATTTGGTAGGCTGCTGCTCATGAACCATCATCACCTCACCAGGAATCGCTTGAACCATGGCTGATAATTTCGACGAACGCGCTCTGCGCTACCATCGCATGACTCCCTACGGCAAGATCGAAGTCACCCCGACCAAGCCGCTGGCCAACCAGATTGATCTGGCGCTGGCTTATTCCCCCGGCGTGGCCGCCGCTTGCACGGTGATTGCCGAAGACCCTCGCGAGGTCTCTACGGTCACTGCTCGCGGCAATCTGGTGGCGGTCATCACCAACGGCACCGCCGTGCTGGGTTTGGGCGACATCGGCCCGCTGGCGGCCAAACCGGTGATGGAAGGGAAAGGTGTGCTGTTCAAGAAATTCGCCGGTGTCGATGTGTTCGATATCGAAATCAGCGAACGCGACCCTGATAAGCTGGTTGAGATCATTGCTAGCCTGGAACCGAGTTTTG
>Ga0209607_1000100_pt1 | contig 70538 bp, 61 predicted proteins | sample AD_UKC117_MetaG_FD_184413 | JGI IMG/M metagenome (GOLD analysis project Ga0209607, IMG submission 184413) | Active sludge microbial communities of municipal wastewater-treating anaerobic digesters from Hong Kong - AD_UKC117_MetaG (SPAdes)... | ecosystem: Engineered > Bioreactor > Anaerobic >... | reverse complement strand
TGGATTCCGTTCAGGCTGAGCCCGTCGAAGCCCTTCGACAGGCCTGTCCTGAGCTTGCCGAAGGGCTCAGGGCGAACGGTTCAAACTTCCTGATGCCAGGTCAATGCCCCGCCCAGCCCCGACCGCTGCCGGGCCGCCACCGCCTCAGCGCGGCGTGTAGGGCTTGCCACCCGCCGGGCGGGCGCGCACCGGGCGGCCCTGGCCGCCGCCGGCGTGCGGGCGCGGCGACTGTGCGCCAGCGCGCGCATAACCGGTCTGCGCGGCTGCGCGTGGTGCGTAGCCACCCGCACGCTCATCGCGGCGCTGACCGCTATCTTTGGAATAGCTGCCTGCGCCCGCTGCATGCCGGCTGGCGGTCGATTTCTTGCCGAAATGCTGCGCGCGATCGGCCGGCGCGCGATCCGCGGGCGCACCGTCGGCACGCCAGCCCTCGGCACGCTGGCCGCCAGACCCGGCACCGCCGGCGCGCGGGCCGCCCGGGCGCCCGTTGCCGGGCCGGCCGGCGCCCTGCCCGCGCCGCCCGCCGTGGCCGAGGCTCGGGCCGGTGACGGCCGGGAACGGCTTCTGGGGCTCCAGCCCGGGGATGGTGTGCACCTGGAAGCGCTGGCGCGTGTGCGCCTCGATGTCGGCCAGGCGCCGGCGGTCGCGGATCTCGGCCAGCGTCACGGCCAGGCCGTCGCGCCCGGCGCGGCCGGTGCGGCCGACGCGGTGGGTGTAGTCCTCGGCCTTCATCGGCAGGCCGTAATTGATCACGTGGGTGATGGTGGGCACGTCGATGCCGCGGGCGGCCACGTCGGTGGCCACCAGGATCTGCACCCGGCCGTCGCGCAGCGCGCCCAGGCGGCGGTTGCGCAGGCCCTGGTTCAGCGCGCCGTGCAGCGACACGGCGGCGAAACCGCTCTGCTGCAGGTCTTCGGCCAGCTGCTCGCACTCGATCTGGGTGCAGGCAAAGACGATGGCCTGGTCGATGGCAGGATCGCGCAGCCAGTGGTCGAGCAGCGCGCGGCGGTGGTCCGGGTGGTCGGCCCAGTACAGGCGCTGCTCGATGTTGGCGTGGCGCTCGTGCGGCGCGTCGAGTTGCAGGCGCTGCACGCGCGCACCGCCCTCGTGCATCACGCGCATGGCCAGCTGCTGGATGCGCGGCGCGAAGGTGGCCGAGAACATCATGGTCTGCTGGCGCTGGGCGGTGAGCTGGTGAATGGCCGCCAGGTCGTCGGCGAAGCCCAGATCGAGCATGCGATCGGCCTCGTCCATCACCAGAAACTGAACCTGGTCCAGCACGATCTGGCCGCTGCGCTGCAGATCCAGCAGGCGGCCGGGCGTGGCCACCAGCAGGTTGGCGTTCTGCAGCTTGGCCACCTGCTGCTGGTAGGGCATGCCGCCCACCACGCTGGCGACGCGCAGGCCGCGGCAGTGGCGCACCAGGCCGATGGCTTCCTGCGCCACCTGCTGGGCCAGCTCGCGCGTCGGGCACAGCACCAGCGCGCCGGGCACGGCGGGCTTGAAGTGGCGCGGGTTCAGCGGGCTCTTGCGGCGCGGCTTCTTGGGCGCTTCCTCGCCGCGCGCCAGCGCCTCGGCCACGCGGGCCTCCCAGGCGGCTTTCTCGCTCGCAGCCTGCTCGGCCTGCTGGCGCAGCAGGGTGTGCAGCACCGGCAGCAGGAAGGCCGCGGTCTTGCCGCTGCCGGTCTGGCTGGAGACCATCAGGTCGTTGAAGCTGCCACCGTCCTGCGCTTCGGTGCTGGCCAGCGCCAGCGGAATGGCGCGCTGCTGCACGGCGGTGGGCTGGGTGTAGCCGAGGTCGGCCACGGCTGCGAGCAGCTCGGGCGCCAGGCCCAGGGCTTCGAAGCCGTTCTGGGTTGCTTCGGATTCAATAGCTGTCTGCGCTTGCTGTTCTTGGGCGCAGGCGTTGTTTTCCTCGAAAGAGGCCATGGTCTTGCTTCACTTTCCGCGCGGCGCGGCAACGCATGCCGACAAGCGCGCTGTCAGGGCGTTGCGGCTTCGGCCGGCTCACGCCCGGGGTTCATCGATCGACACCCACCATCTGACAGCGCGGAGGCTGCCCGGCCAGGAAAGCTGGGCAGCGCATCCGGAAACTCGGCACGTTGACCCGAAGGCCTGGCACCGGAAGAAACGGCCGTCGTGCGCCTGAATGACTTCAGGGCCGAGGCCACATGCAAGAGGGAAGATGCAGCTGGTTTTTGCGCCGCTGCCGGGTTGGCCCGGCACCGTGAGCGCACGCCGGCGTTGGGACACGCCGGCTCGCAAATTTGCGCAACCTGTGATTATCGCATCGAATGGCGATTCGTGCACGCTCCGATGCAAGGAGCTTCAACGGCCGCCGGCGCCCGCCGGGCACCGCATTGGGCGGCCGGGCGGCATTCAGAAGGTGTGAATGAATTCCGCGTGCCCGAAAGGGTCGCCAAAACACAGCCGATCAAGGCGCCAGGCGCAGACTTGGCTCGTGCCACGGCGAGCATTGGCAACGCCGAGCGGGTGCGTGTTGGCGGCCAGGGCGGGCATGTGGGGTTCGTTCACACCTTCTCTAGCCCCGCTCCTGCGCCAGTCCGCGCGCATGCGTCACCAGGCGGCTGAGCAGCGCATCGAACTGCGCCTGCTCGGCCGCCGAAAGGCAGCCCACGATTTCCTGGTTGCGCCGCTCGACCACCTCCATCAGCCGGGCGTACAGCGCCGCGCCTTCGGAAGTGAAACGCAACTCCACCCCGCGCGCATCCTGCGTGCACGGCGTCTTGACCACCAGCCCCTTGTCCACCAGCACCTGCGCGGCGCGGCTGGCCTGACCCTTGTCCACGTTGGCCATGCGCGCCAGGTCCTTGACCGACAGCGGCGCGAAGGCCCCCACCGCCGCCAGGCAGCGCCCCTCGCCCAGCGGCAAACCCGTCTCCGCCAGGTAGGCGGCCTGGGTGACCTTGTCGGTCAGCTTGGCCAGCGTGTGCAGGCGGTGGGTGAAGGTGTCGCCCAGCGCGCGCGGGGCAGCACGGCGCCGGCGCGGGGGTGTAGGCGATGCAGTCGGGCGGTCGATGGTCATGCCAGGTCTTTCGATATAGTTGCGCGCGCAACCAATTCACGGAATAATCGCGCATCGCAGGCGCCGGGTCAAGCCCGCGCACCAAACGATTCCTGGAGACAACATGCACCAGCCCGTCGGCACGCCCCGCCCTTCCATCTACTACGACTACCGCGTGCACGCGCCCTGGCTGCCCTCGGCCCACGGAGCGCAGCCGCGCCACCCGGTGGTGATCGCCGGCGCCGGGCCGGCCGGCATGGTGACGGCGCTGGAGCTGGCCCGCCACGGCGTGCCCAGCGTGCTGCTGAACTCGGAGCTGCAGGTGTCGCAGGGCAGCCGCGCCATCGTGTTCACGCGCCGGTCGATGGAAATCCTGCAGCAGGTCGGCGTGGCCGACCGCATGACGGCCAGCGGCCTGCCCTGGCGCTTCGGCAACTCGATCTACCAGGGCCAGACGGTATTCCGCATGGAGGCACCGCACGACGCCGACGACCGCTTCTTCCCCATGCTCAACCTCCAGCAGCAGTACCTGGAGGAATACCTGCTCGACGCCTGCGCCGCCAGCCCGCTGATCGAGCTGCGCTGGGGCAACAAGGTGGTGGGCGTGCAGCAGCAGGCCGACCACGCCCGCCTGACGGTGGACACGCCCGAGGGCGAGTACGCGCTGGAAGCCGGCTGGCTGGTCGCCGCCGACGGCGGGCGCTCCGACATCCGCACCATGCTCGGACTGAAGCTGGAAGGCGCCTCGTACGAGGGCTTCTTCGTCATCGCCGACATCCGCATCGACCTGCCCCTGCCCACCGAGCGGCTGGCCTTCTTCGACCCGGTCTGGAACCCCGGCAACACCATCCTGATGCACCGCGAGCCGCATGGCATCTGGCGCGTGGATTACCAGCTCCCACCGGGCGAAAAGCCGGAAGACGCGCTGCGGCCCGAATCGCTCAAGGCCCGCATCGACGCGCAGCTGGAGATGATCGGCTTTGGCGGCACGCCGTGGGAGATGGACTGGTCCTCCGTCTACTCCGCCCGCACGCTGACGCTGCCCGACTACGTGAGCGGCCGCGTCATCTTCACCGGCGACGCCGCCCACCTGCTGCCGATCTTCGGCGTGCGCGGCGCCAACACCGCGTTCCAGGACGCGCAGTCGCTCGGCTGGCACCTGGCCTTCGTGCTCAAGGGTCTGGCCGGCGAGCGCCTCCTGGCCAACCACAGCGCCGAGCGCGTGGGCGCCGCGCGCGAGATCATCGACGAGGCCGGCAAGAGCACCCGCTTCATGACCCCGCCCACGCGCGGCTTCCGCGTGCTGCGCGACGCGGTGCTGTCGCTGTCGCGCACGCAGGCCTTCGTGCGCCCGCTCTACCACTGGCGCACCTCACGCCCGCACGAATACACGCATTCCGTGCTCAACAGCCCGGGCGACGACAACGCCCTGTTCACCGCCGGCCCGGCGCACGGCGCGCCGCCGCGCAACATCCGCCTGGGCGTGGGCGACTACCTGCTCGATCACCTGGGCGGCGGCTTCGATCTGCTGTACTTCACCGACGCCGCTGCCATGCCACAGCCGCTGCAGGATGTGATCGCCCAGGTGCGCGCGCAGGGCGTGCCGCTGCGCGTGACCGCCATCGGCGCCCCCGCGCCCGTGCAGGGCGCCGACCAGACCCTGGCCGACGCCGACGGCCACCTGCGCCAGCGCTACGGCATCGGCGCCAGTGGCGGCGCCTACCTGCTGCGGCCCGACCAGCACGTGTGCGCGCGCTGGCTCACGCTGGACGCCACCCGCCTGCAGGCCGCCTTCCGCCAGGCGCTGCCGCAATGAACCGCCAGGAGACCAGCCCCATGACCGCCCCAGCCGCCCCCGCCCTCGACATCCCCGGCCTGGAAACCGTGTACGACGCGCTCGCCACCGCCATCGACACCGCCGGGCCCGACAAGGCCGAGCTGTTCCTCGTCAAGCTCGCGCTGCTCAACGCCAACGCGCTGGCCGACCCGGCCCTGACGCAGCAGCACATCCAGGCCGCGCTGCAGAACCTCTGAGCGCAGGCGCCTCGGCCCGGCGCCTGCGCTATCCTCGCCCGACCTCGGCGCACCCCGGCGTGCGCCTTCCGAATCAGGAGACCCCATGCCCACCTTGAACGCCACGCACGACCCCAGGCTCACCAGCTGGGTCGCCTCCGCCAACGGCGGCCAGACCGATTTCCCGATCCAGAACCTGCCGTTCGCGGTGTTCCGCCGGCTCGGCAGCAGCGAAGCCTGGCGCGGCGGCGTGGCCATCGGCGACCAGATCGTCGACATGGCGGCCGCCGTGGCCGCCGGGGTGTTCAGCGGCGCGGCCGAGGCGCCGGCCCGTGCGGCGGCCCAGAGCACGCTCAACGACCTGATGCAGATGGGCCCGCAGCCTTCGTCCGATCTGCGCCAGGCGCTATCGAAAACATTGCAAACCGGCTCCGCGCAAGAGATTGCGCTGAGAGCCTGCCTGGTGCCGCAGGCCGAGGCCGAGTACCGCGTGCCGGCACGCATCGGCGACTACACGGATTTCTACACCTCGGTCCACCACGCCACCAACATCGGCAAGCAGTTCCGCCCCGACAACCCCCTGCTGCCCAACTACAAGTGGGTGCCCATCGGCTACCACGGCCGCTCGTCCAGCATCGGCGTATCGGGCCAGCAGTTCAAGCGCCCGCGCGGGCAGACCATGGCGCCGGGCGCCGATGCGCCGGTGTTCAAGCCCTGCGCGCGGCTGGACATCGAGCTGGAGATGGGCGTCTTCGTCGGCCAGCCCAACGAGCTGGGCGAGCCGGTGGGCATCGAGCAGGCCGAGGACCACATCTTCGGCATCGTGCTGTTCAACGACTGGTCGGCGCGCGACATCCAGGGCTGGGAATACCAGCCGCTGGGGCCGTTTTTGTCGAAGAACTTCGCCTCCACCATCTCGCCCTGGATCGTCACGCTGGAGGCGCTGGCGCCGTTCCGCGCCCCGTTCGCCCACCCGGCGGACGACCCGCAGCCGCTGCCCTACCTGAGCAGCCCGGCCAACGCCGAGCAGGGCGCGCTCGACATCGAACTGGAAGCGCTGATCCAGACCCCCAGCATGCGCGCCGCCGGCACCGCGCCCGCGCGCCTGTGCCTGACCAACTACCGCTACGCCTACTGGACGGCGGCGCAGATGGTGGCGCACCACACGGTCAACGGCTGCAACCTGCAGCCGGGCGACCTGCTGGGCACCGGCACCCTGTCGGGCCCCACGCTGGATTCGGCCTGCGCGCTGATCGAGCTGACCACCGGCGGCAAGAACCCGGTGCAGCTGCCCGGCGGCGAAACCCGCACCTGGCTGGAAGACGGCGACACCGTGGTGCTGCGCGGCTGGTGCGAGCGGCCCGGCGCCACGCGCATCGGCTTCGGCGAATGCGCGGGGACGGTGCTGCCCGCGGGCTGAGCGCCACCAGCGCTAGCCGCCGCGCGCGGCACTGCGCCGCAGCACCACGTGTGCGGCCTTCTCGGATGGTGTGAAACCCGCGCATTCGTAGCCCAGCGCCCGCAGGTCGATGCCCTGCAGCAGCGGCTCGCCGCGCCCGAGCAGCACCGGCGCGATGGCCAGGTGCAGCTCGTCGATCAGGCCTTCGCGCAGGTATTGCCGCACGGTGGCGGGGCCGCCGCCGATCCGCACATCCTGCCCGCCCGCGGCTTCGCGCGCCAATGCCAGCGCCTCGTGGATACCGCCGCTGACGAAGCGGAAGGTGGTGCCGCCCGCCATCGCCAGCGGCGGCCGCGCGTGGTGGGTGAGGACGAACACCGGCACGTGGTAAGGCGGCTCGTCGCCCCACCAGCCCTGCCAGTCCAGGTTGGGCCACGGGCCGCGGATGGGGCCGAACATGTTGCGGCCAAGGATCCAGGCGCCCACGTTCCTGAACCCGCGGGCGGCAAAGTCGTCGTCGATGCCGGTGCTGCCGTCAGCGCCTGCCGCGCCGTGCATGCGCTGGAAGGTGCGCGTGGGAAAGAGCCACTGGTGCAGTTCGGTGCCGCCCACGCCCAGCGGATGCTCGAGGCTCTGGTCGGGGCCGGCGCCAAAGCCGTCCAGCGAGATGGCGAAACTCTCCACACGCACCTGGGTCATCGTTCGGTCTCCTTGCGCCGCGGCCTGCCGTCCGGGGCAGGCTCGCCGGGAGCACGACGATAGCGGACACGGCCTGTTGCGCCAAGCTGGCAAGCATGACGCGGCACCACCGCTGCTCTTGAAATCATAGCTGGTTGCGCCCGCTGCCAAAGGGCTGGAGACTGATTCTGTTCAGAATTCCATCTGCTGCTGAACGACACCACCGTTCGGGCTGAGCCCTTCGGCAGGCTCTGGACAGGCCTGTCGAAGCCTTGGCGCGTCGCCCGCCTTCTTTTTTTCAATGAAATCGTCGTTTTTCCCAGGTGTGACGGGCGCAGGCAGCTATTGAAAGCGTAGTGTTTCTGGTTGCGCTGGAGGCCGGGATGTGCGCCCGGCAGCGCACCTACTTTCTTTTGCTTCGCCAAAAGAAAGTAGGCAAAGAAAAGGCGACCCCACTTGCCGTGTCCCTGCGCTTCGCTGCGGGCAGCCTGCGATGCTCGGGCATGGGGCGGCGCTGCGGAACTCGCTGCGCGCCTGTGGCGCTCCGCTCGGACAGCCGCAGCGAGTCAGAGCACGAAGCGCGGCCATCCTTCGGTGTCCGCGCCCGCCCCACGCCCTGCGCTTCTCGGCACGGCCAGAGGGGATTTGGGGATTTCGGGCCATCGCTTCGCTCGGCCCTGGGGTTTCGAAGAAGCCCTTGCAGATGCTCTCGAAATGAGAGCACCCTGCGACCGTCACGCAAGGGCTGGGAGCGGATTTCTCTTGAAGGTTCGCCGTTATCGGTCTTTCATCCTGCGGCGGCATGGCGCGTCGCCTTCACCGGGCCTGGACCACCGCACCGGGTCGAACTCCGGCCGCCAGGCAGCGCGCGGCATCGGTGCCGCCCAGCGCCGCGGCCTGTTCCAGCCAGCGGGCACGGTCGGCCGGCTGGCTGTTGTGCACCGGGCCGAAGCGGGTCACGCGCACGGGTTGGAAACCGCAGAAGCGCAGGGTGCTGCGCACCAGCTGCCGCTCGGTCGGGCTGCCCTGCACCAGGCGCAGGTACCAGCCGGGGGAATCGGTGGTGAGCAGCACGCGCGCGGAGCGGCCGGCCAGCAGGCCTTCGGGCATGCCGTTGGGTTTGTAGCGGTAAGCCCAGCCGCGCTGCAGCGTGCGGTCGAAGAAGCCCTTCAGCAGCGCCGGCACCGAGCCCCACCACAGCGGCGTGACCAGGCACACATGGCTCGCCGCCCGGATGCGCTGCTGCGCCTGCTGGAGGTCCGGCTCGAGCGGCTGCTCGCCGCGGTAACCCAGGTGCAGCACCGGGTCGAAGCGCAGTTCGCGCAGGGCCAGCTCGTCGACGCTGGCGCCGGCTGAGCGCGCGCCTTGCGCGTAGCGCGCGGCCAGGGCGCTGCACAGCGATTCGGGGTTGGGATGGCCGTCGATCAGCAGAACGGAAGACATGGCAGAGACTCCTTCATGGTTGAATCTTGACAATGGAAAGATTGAGTGATCGCAGTGTCCGCTAGAATCTTTCTCGTGTCAAGTTCATCCGTCAAAACGGTCGAATCCACCCGGCCCTACCACCACGGTAACCTGCGCCAGGCCTTGCTGGACGGTGCCTTCGGCCTGCTGGCCGAGCGGCCGGCGGCGCAGCTCAGTCTGCGCGAGGTGGCGCGCGCCGCCGGCGTGAGCCACGCGGCGCCCTACCACTACTTCCCGGACCGCGACAGCCTGCTCAAGGCCGTGGGCACCGAAGCCATGCGGCGCTTCCTGCAGGCGCAGCAGACTGCTGTGGAAGGCGCGCCGGGCGCGCTGGAACGGCTGGTGGCGCTGGGCCTGGCCTACGTGCGCTTCGCCGCCGAGGAGCCGAACGCCTTCGCGCTGGTGTTCGACGCCCAGCTCTGCCCGCCGGGCGCGCCCAACGAAGAAACCGCGCCGCTGATCGCCGCCAACGAGCAGCTGTTGCAGGGCTGCGTGGCCGCCGCGCTGGCCGACGGCGTGCTGGGCCCCGCCGACCCCGAGGCGCTGGGCGCCGCGCTGTGGGGCACGGTGCACGGCCTGGCGCAGCTGGTGATGGCCGGCCACCTGCCGCTGGCGGTGGTGGAGCCGGCGCTGCAGGCGCTGCTGGGCTCGGCCACGCAGGACAAGGCCGAGCCTGGCCCACGCGCAACGACGCCCAGGGCCACCACCCCACGCGCCCGGCCCGCCAAGCCATGAGCGACCAGGCGCCGCCCGTCACCCGCCCCAACCCGCGCGCCCGCTGGCGCCGCTGGCTGGGCAACGCCCTGATGGTCGCCGGCGTGCTGGTCGCCGTGTCGTGGTGGCAGGCACGCGACGTGCCCGGCGGCCCGGCGCCCGCGCTGGCGGCGCCCACCACCGACGGCCGCGTGCTCACGCTGGCGCAGTGGCGCGCCGCGCACCCGGGCCAGCCGGTGGCGCTGCACTTCTGGGCCGACTGGTGCCCGATCTGCAAGCTGGAGGAGCACAGCATCGGCCGCGTGGCCGGCGACGCGCCGGTGCTCGGCGTGGCCATGCAATCGGGCAGCGGCGCCAACGTCGCGCGGGTGATGGCGCAGCGTGGGCTCGGCTGGCCCACGCTGGTGGACGCCGACGGCAGCCAGGCGCGCGCCTGGGGCGTGCACGCGGTGCCGGCCTTCATCGTCATCGCGCCGGATGGCCGCATCAGCAGCGCCAGCGTGGGCTACACCACCGAGATCGGCATGCGGCTGCGCCTGTGGTGGGCCGGTTGGCGGGGTTGACGGCGCCTCCCGGAGGCTACGCAGTTGATAGCTGCCTGCGCCCGCTGCACAAGGGCCAGAGGCCAAAAATACTTGAAAAATGAAAGCAGGCGCGCGGCCGGAATGGCTCAGCGCACGCCGCCCATATCCCGCACGTCGCCGTCGTCCACGAACTCGCGGCGGCGCCCCTCGGGCGTGAGGCAGGCGTGCAGCCGCCGCTCGGAACCCGTTGGCGATCTCAGAGCGCCGATTCGTGCCAGTGCCGCAGCAGCATGCGGCCGATCACGCTCACCACCAGGAAGAACAGGAAGCCCAGCAGCGTGGCGGCGATCACCTCGGCGAACAGCAGCGCCGTGTACATGCGCCCCTGGGCGAACACGATCTGCACGCCCAGGCCACCCTGGGTGTTGCCGGAGCCGATGATGAACTCACCCACGATGGCGCCGATCACCGACAGCCCGGCCGAAATCCGCAGCCCGGCAAAGATGCTGGGCAACGCGCTCGGCAGCCTCAGCTTCCAGAACCCGGTGACGCGGCTTTTGTTGTGCAGCGCGAACAGCTCCACCAGCGTGCGCGAGGTCGAGCGCAAGCCCAGCAGCGTGTTGTTGACGATGGGGAACAGCGCCATGACGAAGCTGATCACCACCACCGACAACTCGTTGTAGCCGAACCAGAGCACGATCAGCGGCGCCACCGCCACCACCGGCACGGTCTGCAGCAGCACGGCGTAGGGGTAGAGGCTGCGCTCGATCAGGCGCGACTGGCTCATCACCGCCGCCAGCAGCACGCCGATGACGATGGCCGCCAGGTAGCCCAGGCTGGCCTCCTTGAGCGTGATCAGCGTGGCCACGCCCAGCGTGGTGGCGTTCTCGACCACCGCGGCGCCCACCGCCTGCGGGCCGGGGAACAGATAGGCCTTGCCGGCGTACACCGTGGCCGAGAGCAGCCACCAGGCGGCCAGCGCCAGCACGGCCACCAGAGCCACCGGCAGGCCGGCGGCCAGGGCTTCGCGGGCGGGAGAACGGGCCTCGCTCATTGGAAAACCCTCCGTGCTCCGCACTGCGGGTGCGAGCGCCTTCGGAGCGGCCGGGCGGCGCTCATTGGAAAACCCTCCGTGCTCGGCACTGCGGGTGCGAGCGCCTTCGGAACGGCCGGGCGGCGCTCATGCCACCACCTCGTCGGTTTCCGGCCGGCGCAGCGCGGCGGTGACGCGGCCGGTGAGGGCCGCGAACTCCGGCGTGGCGCGCAGCTCGGCCGGGCGGGGAAAGGCGAACGGCACCTCGATCACTTCGCGCACGCGCCCGGGCCGGGCCGACATCACCACCACGCGGGTCGAGAGGTACGCCGCCTCGTGCACGTTGTGCGTGACCATCATGGCGGTGAAGCCGGCCTCGCGCCACACGGCGGACAGCTCTTCCTGCAGGATGTCGCGCGTCAGCTCGTCGACGGCGGCCAGCGGCTCGTCGAGCAGCAGCACGCCGGGGCGCAGCGCCAGCGCGCGCGCCAGCGACAGCCGCATACGCATGCCGCCCGAAAGCTCGTGCGGGTAGCTCTTCTCGAAGCCCGCCAGGCCCACGGTGGCCAGCGCCTCGCGTGCGCGGGCGGTGCAGTCGGCCGCGGGGTAGCCTTCCAGCTCCATCAGCAGCTCGGCGTTCTTCTGCACCGTGCGCCAGGGCAGCAGCGCCGCCTCCTGGAACACGAAGCCGGTTTCGACCTCGGCCGCCCGGTCGCAGCGCCCGGTGCTGGCCGGCACCAGGCCGGCCACGATGCGCAGCAGCGTCGACTTGCCGCAGCCCGAGGGCCCGACGATGGTGATGAACTCGCCCGCACCGATGGCCAGATCGGTCGGCTGCAGCGCGAGCAGGCCGTTGTCGTACGTCTTGGAGACGCCGGCCAGCGTAATGGCGGCCCCTGCCATGCTCAGCAGCCCGGGACGAAGGAGCGGTCGTAGGCCTGCTTCTCGTCGAAGCCGGCCGGCAGGAAGTTGACGCTGCGCAGCTGCTCGGCCAGCTCCTTCCAGCGCGCATCGTTCATGCAGCCGATCTTGCCGGCGTCCTTGGGCACCATGCCGTCCGCCATGTCGCGCACGGCGGAGTCGTACACGTCGGAGGTGATCTGCTGGTTCAGGCCCAGCAGGTAGGGCTTGATCGCATCAGGCCTGGCCATGAAGGCCGCCCAGCCCTTCTGCACCGCGGCCACGGTGGCCTTCACCACCTGCGGGTTCTTCTGGATCATCTCGTCGGTGGTGAACAGCACGTAGTAGGGGCGGTAGCCCAGCTGGGCCACCTTGAACTGGTCGACCTCGATGCCGGCGCCCTTCATGCGGGCCGGCAGGTACAGCGACAGGCCCTGCTGCACCATCTGCGGATCGTTGCGGAACAGGCTCAGGTCGCCGGTGACGGGCATCTCGCGCCCCGGCTTCAGCTGGAAGTGCTTCTTCAGCCACTCCCAGTAGGCAAAGCCCAGGCTGACGGCGAAGGGCCGGCCCTGCAGGTCGGTGATGGACTTGACCGCCGGGTTCTTGTGGTACACGAGGTCGTAGGGCACGTAATCCAGGTGCACGAACACCGCCTTCACGGGCGCGCCGCGCTGGCGGGCCAGCAGCACGTCGTCGGCGTTGGCGATGCCGAACTCCGCTTGGCCGGAGGCCACCTGCGGAATGGTCTGGATCTTGGGGCCGCCCTGCTGCACGGTGATCTGGATGCCGGCTTCCTTGCCCAGCTTGTCCTGCTGGGCCTGCCAGTAGCCGCCTTGGTCGGGCTGGGCGAACCAGTTGGAAAGCACGCGCACCGGCTTGGCCTCCTGGGCCAGCGCGGCAAGGGGTGCGGCGGCGGCCAGCGCGGCGGCCAGCAGCAGCGAACGGCGGGAGGATGCGAACTTGGGCATGGTGGACCTCGTGGGCAGATGAATCGGAAGCAGAAATCGTGCAGACAGGGTGGCGGGGCTCAGCGCTTCAGCCAGGGCATGGCCGAGGCCGGGTAGCGGAAGGTCTGGAACACGCTGTTCAGGCGGCCGGGGCCGGTCTTGCGCGCGGCGGCGTCCGGGTACTCGGCGAACCAGGGGATCACGTATTCCCACACCACCTCGCCGTCCGGGGTGACCTCGAACAGCCGGCCGGTGGCCGATTCGGTGATGTGCGTGTTGCCGTTCCACAGCCGCTGGGCGTTGCCCATGAAGGCGGTGTAGAAGGCGTTGACCATCTCGTCCTGGTAGCTCCAGGCGACTTCATTGGTGGCCGGGTCGACCTCCACCACGCGCGAGAACGCCACGTGCGAGCCCTCGCGGAAATTGCCGTTGTCGAAGGCCAGGATACGGCCGTTGGGCAGCGGCACCGGCGCGTGCTGGTGCGACACCACCGAAGGCGGCACGTGCAGCTTCACCTTCCCGCTGGCCTTGTCCACGCCGATGATGCCGGCCGTGGTGCGCAGGCTCATCAGCACGGTGCCGTCGGCCATCACGCCCAGGCCGTTGACCAGCGGCCAGTGGTAGCGGCCGAAGCCGGGGTGGATGGGGAAATCCGCCGGGTCCAGGTGCTCGCAGGCCTTCCATTCCCACACCAGCCTGCCGGCGCGGTCGACCTCGCGGATCACGTCGGCGTACATGGGCTCGTTCTCGCCGTGCGCGGTGCCGCCGGGCACGCGGGCGGCAAAGCCCTCGGGCACCAGCTCGCAGGCGGCGTACAGCAGGTTCCCGTTGGGCAGCCACTGCGCGTCGTGGTGGTGGGCCGGGTCCTGGTAGCGCCAGACCACCTCGCCCGCGGGCGTGACCTCGTAGAAATCGCCGCCGTGCCACATGGACCAGGGCGCGTAGCGATCGGCCGAATCGGCGTGGTTGCCGTTGTAGCCCAGGTTGCCGTTGGGCAGGATCACCGCGTGCCGGCCCGGGCGCACCGGCAGCTTCCACTGGTGCGCCACCTGGCCTTCGATGTCCACCAGGTAGACGTTGCCGTCCGCCGTCTGCGGCGCGATCAGCGTGTAGCCCCCGGCAGACAGCGCGGGATCATGGGCGATGAGGCCGACGCCGCGGCGGCGTTGCGTGACCTGGTCGACGGTGCTGGGCATGGCGGGCGGTTTCCTGCTGAGGGTAAGAAGTTGCCCGAACTTTAGGAAGATTTCAGCGTAAGGAATAGCTGTTTGTTTTTTCTGGGCCATCAAGAAAAAACGTACACTTTGCCGCCATGCCCGCCATCTCCCAGGCCTTTCGCTGTTTCGACGAGGTTGCGCGCCGCGGCTCGGTGCGCAAGGCCGCCGAAACCCTGCACCTGACACCCGCCGCGGTCAACCAGCAGGTGCTCAACTTCGAGCAGCTGGTGGGCGTGCCGCTGTTCGACCGCCTGCCGCGCGGCATGCAGCTCAACTCGGCCGGCGAGATCATGATCGCCGCCGTGCGCCGCAGCCAGCGCGACTTCGACAGCGCGCTCTCGCAGGTGGAAGACCTGCGCGCCCTGCGGCGCGGCCACGTGAACGCCGGCGTGTCGCACTCCACTGCAGAATACCTGCTGCCGGGCGTGATCCAGTCGGTGCAGCGCAGCCACCCGGGCATCACCTTCAGCGTGCGCTCCGGCAACGGCGAGGCGCTGCTGCGCTGGGTGGCCAACGGCGAGGTGGACGTGGCCTACTGCCTGCGCCGCCAGCCGCCGCCGGGCGTGGAGGAAGTGCGCGCCGTGCCGCAGCACCTGGGCGTGGTCACGGCGCCCGGGCACCCGCTGGCGCAGGGCGGCGCCCTGGTGCGCCTGCGCGACTGCCTGGAACACCCGCTGGTCATGATGTCGCCCGACATGGAGCTGCGCACCGTGCTGGAGCGCATCGAGCCGCGCTTCGCCCGCCTGGGGCGCCCGCTGGTGGAAACCGGCTCGGTGCCCATGGTGCGCCAGCTGGTGGCCGGCAGCCAGGCCATCGGCTTTCTGATCCCCGAGAACGTGGACGCCGACGTGCGCGCCGGCACGCTGGCCTGGCGCGGCCTGGAAGACGCCGGTGCCCACCTGCACAGCTGCGTCTACCAGCGCGCCGGCCACACCACCTCGGTCGCCATGGGCCTGTTCCTGGCCGAGCTGGAAGCGGCCGGCAACGACATCCACGCGCGTTACGAAGCCGGAGCGGCAGCGCGCTAGGCTGGCCGGGCAGGCAGCCGGATTTTCAGGGTCTTTTGGGGCTCCAGCCCTTTTACAGCGCGCGCAGGCAGCTATCGATTCAGAAGCAAAGCAACCCGCAGGCACCCATGCTGTGGCGTGCCGCGCCGACAATCCGCCGACAATCCGCCGACGATCCGCCGACGGCCAGGCCCAGGCCTTCAGACCACCCGCCGCGGCTGGGCGGTGGCGCGGTCGCCGGTGTTGGGCGTGCCCATGGGCTCGATCAGCAGCAGATGCGCTTCTTCTTCCGCCACCGGGCAGTGCTCGACGCCTTTGGGCACCACGAACACCTCGCCCGGGCCCAGGCGCACGTCGCCATCGCGCAGGCGGATGGTGATGTGGCCGTGCAGCACCATGAAGAAGTCGTCGGTGTCGGGGTGCTGGTGCCAGACGAATTCGCCCTTCACCTTCACCACCATCAGGTCGTGCCCGTTGAACTGGCCGACCACGCGCGGCTGCCAGTGCTCGGTGAAGGTATCGAGCTTCTGTGCGAGGTCGATGGCTTGCATGGTGGAAAGCGCCTTCCAAGCGGGCTGGGGGTGGCGGGCCGGCGACAGATTTGCTATCGTTTACATAGCTGCCTGCGCACGTCACTCAAGGGCCAGAGCCCGATTTATTCCTTGATGCCGGCGTCCTTGACGGCCCGTTCGTAGCGCTGCTGCTCACGCGCCACGAAGCCGGCGAAATCCTTCGCGCTGCCGCTGCCGGGCAGGGCGCCCTGGGCTTCCATCCTGCTGCGGATCTCGGGCATGGCCAGCACCTCGTTCAGCGTGCGGTTGAGCTGCTCGACCACCGGCGCCGGCGTGCGGGCCGGCGCGAACAGGCCGGACCAGGTGACCACGTCGAAGCCCTTGAAGCCCGGCGTCTCGGCCACGGTGGGCACCTTGGGCAGGATGGCCAGGCGCGCCGGGCCGGTGACGGCGATGCCCTTGAGCTTGCCGGCCTGCACGTGCGGCGCGGCGCTCACGCTCACCAGCATGGCCAGATCCACCTGGCCGCCCATCACGTCGGTGGCGATCTGCGCGCCGCCGCGGTAGGGCACGTGCACGGCGTGGAACTGGCCCCGCTGCTTGATCAGCTCCATGCCCAGGTGCAGCACGGTGCCGACACCGGAGGTGGCGTAGCTCAGCCGGCCCGGTTCCTTCTTCGCCAGCGCGATGGTCTCGGCCAGGTTGCCGGCCGGGAAATCGGGCCGCGCCACCAGCACCATGGGCGCGGTGTTGACCAGGCCCACCGGCACCAGGTCGCGCGCCACGTTGTAGCGCACCGCCTTGGGGTTGGCGTAGGGCGCGATGGCGATGGCGCTGTCCACCCCCATCACCAGCGTGTAGCCGTCGGGCGCGGCCTGCACCGCCTTGCCCACGCCCACGGTGCCGCCGGCGCCGCCCACGTTGTCGACCACCACCGACTGCCTGAGCTTCTCGGACAGCTTGTCCGCGACCATGCGCGCCGTGACGTCCACGCTGCCGCCGGCGGTGAACGGCACGATCAGCGTGATGGGCTTGGCCGCCGGCCAGGCCGGCTGGGCCTGGGCCGCGGGCGCGGCGAGCGCCGCAAAGGCGATGGCGGCCGTGGCGGCCAGGGCGTGGTGCTTCATGGGATGCCTTTCAGAGAAACGATGGATTCAGGCCTGCTGGCCGGCGCCGGCCTGGTGGCGGGCGCACAGGGCGTCGAACGCCGCCAGATGCTCGACACGCCATGCACGACGCGTGCCGTCGTCGATCCAGGCGGCGTCCAGGCCGTTGGCCATGAAACCCCGCAGGGCCGGCAGATCGAAGCCGAAGTCCTGCACCATCATGCGCCAGGCGCCGGTGGGGTTGACGTGGTGCAGCGTCGGGTCGTCGGTGTTGGGGTGCACGCGCAGGCCCAGGCCGGGCATGCGGCGGATCGGGTGGTCCAGCGCCCAGCGCTCGGGCGGCAGCGTGCGCAGGTAGTAGGAGTTGGTGGGCACCACGGTGAAGACGATGCCGCGCTCGGCGCACTGGCGCGCGAAATCCGGCGCGTCGACCACCGTGTAGCCGTGGTCGATGCGGTCCACCTGCAGCAGTTCGACGGCGGTGCGCACGTTGGTCCAGGGCATGCCGAACTCGCCGGCGTGGGCGGTGGTCTTCAGGCCACCGGCGCGCGCCATGCGGTAGGCCTCGGCGAACAGCTCCGGCGGGCGGTCCACCTCGCGGTAGTCGATGCCGATGCCCACCACCTCGTCGCAGCGTTCGGCCAGCACCCAGCCGACCATCTCTTCGGCGTCGCGCGGCGAGGCCTCGCGGTCGATGGCCGGCACCAGCCGGCCGGTGATGCCCAGCGCCTTCCCGGCGTCGGCAATCGCGGCGCGGATGCCCTGCAGCGCCCGCGCATAGGGCAGCCCGCCCTCGCGCGCCGTGCCGGTGGGGTTCCAGAAGAACTCGGCATAGCGCACATGGTGCGCGGCGGCGTCCTGCAGGTATTCGTAGGTCAGGCGATGAAAGTCGTCCGGCGTGCGCAGCAGCCAGGCATCCAGCGCGCGCAGCACCCGCAGCACGCCGACCGGCTTCTCGCCCCGGGTGTAGAAGGCGGCGATCTCCTCACCCGTGATCGGCGCGCCGGCGCGCTGCACCAGCTCGGTAAAGGTGCCCCGCCGCACGGTGCCCAGCAGGTGGCAGTGCAGCTCCACCTTGGGCATCTGGTGCAGCAATTCATCGAGCGTCATGGCGTGGTCCGCCACGGGAGCCGGTGCCCCACATAACGTTCACTGGTTCGCATGCTGCTTCCGTCTGCTGCCGATCATGGTTGAAGCATAGCGGGCTGCGCCCTGCCCCTGCCTGACCGACGCCCCTGCGCCCGCCGCGCACAGCGGCAGCGCGCCGCCCTCGCAATGCGCTCGGTGCAACGAGATATTTTCAAGCTTTTTTGGCCTCCAGCCCAATGCCAGCGGGCGTAGCCAGCTACACAAACAGGAGCTTTCTCAGGCCTCCGGCGCCATCATCTCGCCCCATTCGTAGAGCGCTTCCAGCACGGTTTGCGACCGCTCGTCGTCGGCGCTTTCGGCCAGGGTGTCGATGCGGTCGAACAGCGCCTGCACGGTGAGCGCGCCGCCCTCGCCGTCGATCAGGCGGGCGCGGCGGTGCTCGGCCCAGTGGGCGGCCTCGGTGGCGCTCAGGGTATTGGGGAAGTTGCGGGCGCGGTAGCGCAGCAGCAGCTCGGCCAGGCGGCCGTCGTCGAAGCCGGTGCGGGCGGTGGCCAGCTCCTGCGGGCTGAGCTTGAGCAGCGCCTCCAGACGGCGCCGGTCGGCGTTGCCGACGAAGCCGCCGTACAGGTCTTCGTCCACATCGGGCGCGGCCTCGCCCGGCGGGCGGGCGTAGACCTGCGGCCACAGCGCGCTCAGATCGGGCAGCGCGCGCAGCCGCTCGGCGTGGCGCGCGGCCTGCGCCATGTCGACGCCCCAGCGCTCGGCCAGTTCCGGCCGCAGGGTCTTGAGGTTGGCGACGACGATGGGGGACTTGTTCAGGTGCACGCCCTTGATGGGCAGGCGCGCCACGCCTTCGGGCAGATCGGCCGTGGGGGTGAACAGGCGCTCGCGCACCTGCCCGGGCTTCAGGTCGGCCAGCTCGGCCGGGTCGGCCGCCAGGTCCCAGGCCAGCAGCTCGTTCTTGTTGGTGGGGTGCATGGCCAGCGGCCACATCAGCGCGATGCAGCCGCGCGCGGCGCCGAACATGCCGCTCACATGCAGAAACGGCCGCGCATCCTGCAGCGTGGTAGGCAGGCCCAACTCCTGCGCCACGCGCTCCTTTTTTCGCAGCTGGAGGCAGAAGTCGAACAGGCGCGGCTGCCGGTCGCGCAGCAGGCGCGCCAGGGCGATGGTGGCGCGCACGTCGGACAGCGCGTCGTGCGCGCTGTCGTGCAGCAGGCCGTTGGCGGCGCTGAGCTTTTCCAGCCGGAAGCTGGGCAGGCCGTCGTCGCCCTGCGGCCATGCGATGCCCTCGGGCCGCAGCGCGTAGGCGGCGCGCACCACGTCGAGCAGGTCCCAGCGGCCGCAGCCGTTCTGCCACTCGCGCGCGTAGGGATCGCGCAGGTTGCGCCAGAGCATGAAGCGCGTGACCTCGTCGTCGAAGCGGATCGAGTTGTAGCCCACGCCCACGGTGCCGGGCTCGGCCAGCAGCGCCTGCACGCGGGCGGCGAAGGCGTGCTCGGGCAGGCCGCGCTCGGCGCACAGCTGCGGCGTGATGCCGGTGATGAGGCAGGACTCGGGCTCGGGCAGCGCGTCGGTGGCGGGCTGGCAATACAGCATCTCCGGCGCGCCGATCTCGTTGAGCGCGGCGTCGGTGCGGATGGCCGCGAACTGCGCCGGCCGGTCGCGCCGAGGGTTGACGCCGAAGGTTTCGTAGTCGTGCCAGAGGAAGGTGTGCGGGGTGTCGGGCATGCTGGGGGCTATTGTCGGGGATGGGTCGGGCTGCCTGCGCATCGACCAGGCTGCCACGCGGTCCGCCCGCTGGAAATTCTGTGTAAAAGCGGCTTGCAGCCCTTGTCCGGCTTGCGCTGGCAGCTATCATCGAAATAGCTGTTGAAGTCAGCGCCCAGCCACCGCCACCCCTTGTCGGCGCCAACCCCGGGCGCCTCTGCGCCGCCACCGCATGCCCGCCCCCTCCCCCCCGGCCTCCGCGACCACGCCCCCGTGGCGCTCGCCGCTGTTCTGGCTGCTGGCCTGGGCGCTGGCCAGCACGGCGAGCCGCGTGCTGCTGTCGCAGGCGCTGATGTGGGACCAGGCCGAGCAGACGGTGTGGAGCCAGCAGCTGGCCTGGGGCTACGGCCCGCAGCCGCCGCTCTACACCTGGCTGCAGTGGGCGGTGAACGGCGTGCTGGGGCCCACGGTGCTGGCGCTGGCGCTGGTGAAGAAGACGCTGATGGTGCTGACCTTCGTCTTCATGTTCCTGGCCGCGCGGCAGCTGATGCCGGCGCCGGCCGCCTGGCTGGCCGCGCTGGGCATGTGGTGGCTGCCCGGCATGGGCTGGCAGGCGCTGCGCGATCTCACCCACACGGTGCTGCTGACCTGCCTGGTCGCCGCCACCTGGTGGCTGCTGCTGCGGCAGCTGCGCCGGCCGTCACCCGGCGGCTTTGCGGCGCTGGGGCTGGCGCTGGGGCTGGGAGTGCTCAGCAAGTACAGCTACGTGCTGTTCGCCGGCGCGGCACTGGCGGCGGCGCTCAGCCTGCCGCAGCCGCGGCGCGCGCTGCTTTCGCGCGGCTGGTGGCTGGCGCCGCTGATCGCCGCGCTGCTGGTGGCCCCGCACGCACTGTGGGTGCTGCAGCACTGGCAGGAAGCCAGCAGCAGCACGCTGGCCAAGCTGCGCCCGGCCTACGAGGCCACCGGCTGGCGCGGCATGCTGGCCGGCCTGGGCGACCTGCTGACCATGCTGGGCCTGGCCGCCCTGCCCTGGGCGCTGATGGCCTGGTGGGCCTTCGGCCGCCGCGCCTGGCGCACGCCGGCACCGAGCGCCGACACGCCACCCTGGGCCGTGCCGCTGCTGCTGCGCTACCTGGGGCTGATCGCCTGCGGGCTGCTGGCCATGGTGGTGCTGGGCAACGTGTCCAACTTCGACGGCCGCTGGATCCACCCGCTGGTCTGCATGGCACCGATGGGGGCCTTCACCTGGCGGCCGGGCCTGGGCGATCGGCCACGCGGCCGGCGGCGCTACCTGGGAGCCGTGCTGGGCATGGCGCTGCTGCTGTGGCTGGGGGGCGCGGCCGACCCGCTGATCGACGCCCGGCGCGGCCGCGCCGACCGCTTCAACTGGCCGGTGGCGCGCATGGCCGAGCGCCTGCGCGCGGCCGGCTATGACGGCCGCAGCCCGATCATCGCCAGCCACCACATCATCGCCGGCGTGCTGCGCACGCGCTTCCCGCAAGCGCCCGTGACCGTCTGCGACGCCGACCTGCCGCAAGCCGCCGGCTGCGTGCGCCACGCGGTGCGTGCGGCCGAAGCGCGCGGCCAGGGCTGGCTGATGGTGGCCGCCGACGATGCGGCGCCCAACGGCTGGTGGCTGGCGGGCACGCCCGCCGGCGGTGCGCTGCCGTGCCTGCAGACCTGGGCGCTGCCGTACCGCCGTGCGCGGGCCGACACCCCGCCGCTGCGGCTTGACCTGATGCTGCACCCGGCACCAATTTTCAAATGAAAAGTGGCTGCAGACCATAATCGGCGGGCGCAGGCAGCTATCAAAAAGTGATTGGTCGACGGCCAGACGACCGCCGCCAGAGCTGAGCCGAGGCACCCCAAAACAAAAACAGCCAGCAGGCCGCGAGGCGCTGCTGGCTGCAGGCTGCCGGCATACCGGCGGCGCCGACAGGGTCAGTCGGTGTCGGTGGTCAGTTCCTCTTCAGGCTCGGCCGGCTCGGAGCCCTTGCGGTCCTTCTTGGGCAGCGGCGTGATGTCGAGCAGAACCTCGTCTTTGTCGTCCAGGTCGGTCTCCAGCCGGCCGCCTTCGGTCAGGCGGCCGAACAGCAGCTCGTCGGCCAGCGCCTTGCGGATCGTGTCCTGGATCAGGCGCTGCATCGGCCGCGCACCCATCAGCGGATCGAAGCCCTTCTTGGCCAACATCTTGCGCAGCTTGTCGGTGAAGGTGACTTCCACCTTCTTCTCGGCCAGCTGCTGTTCGAGCTGCAGCAGGAACTTGTCGACCACGCGCAGGATGATCTGCTCGTCCAGCGGCTTGAAGCTGACGATGGCGTCCAGCCGGTTGCGGAACTCGGGCGTGAACAGGCGCTTGATGTCGGCCAGCTCGTCACCCGCCTGGCGTGGGTTGGTGAAGCCGATGGTGGCCTTGTTCATGGTCTCGGCGCCCGCGTTGGTCGTCATGATGATGATGACGTTGCGGAAGTCGGCCTTGCGTCCGTTGTTGTCCGTCAGCGTGCCGTGGTCCATGACCTGCAGCAGCACGTTGAAGATGTCCGGGTGCGCCTTCTCGATCTCGTCGAGCAGCAGCACGCAGTGCGGCTTCTTGCTGATCGCTTCGGTCAGCAGGCCGCCCTGGTCGAAGCCGACGTAGCCGGGAGGCGCGCCGATCAGGCGGCTCACGGCATGGCGCTCCATATACTCCGACATGTCGAAGCGGATCAGGTCCACGCCCATGATGTAGGCGAGCTGCTTGGCGGCCTCGGTCTTGCCGACGCCGGTGGGGCCGGAGAACAGGAACGAGCCGATCGGCTTGTCGCCCTTGCCCAGGCCCGAGCGCGCCATCTTGACGGCCGCGGACAGCACTTCCAGCGCCTTGTCCTGGCCGAACACCACGCTCTTGAGATCGCGCTCCAGCGTCTGCAGCTTGCTGCGGTCGTCGTTGGAAACGCTGGCCGGCGGGATGCGCGCGATCTTGGCGACGATCTCCTCGATCTCGTGCTTGCCAATGGTCTTCTTGCGCTTGCTCGCGGCCATGATGCGCTGGGCGGCACCGGCCTCGTCGATCACGTCGATGGCCTTGTCGGGCAGATGGCGATCGGTGATGTACTTGGCCGACAGCTCGGCTGCGGCCTGCAGCGCGGCCAGCGCGTACTTGACGCTGTGGTGCTCCTCGAACCGGCTCTTGAGGCCCTTGAGGATGTCCACCGTCTCGGGCACCGTGGGCTCGACCACGTCGACCTTCTGGAAGCGGCGCGACAGCGCGGCGTCCTTCTCGAAGATGCCGCGGTATTCGGTGAAGGTGGTGGCGCCGATGCACTTCAGCTGGCCGCTGGACAGCGCCGGCTTCAGCAGGTTGCTGGCGTCCAGCGTGCCGCCCGACGCAGCGCCGGCGCCGATCAGCGTGTGGATCTCGTCGATGAACAGGATCGCGTGCGGCTTGTCCTTCAGCGCCTTGAGCACGCCCTTGAGGCGTTGCTCGAAGTCGCCGCGGTACTTGGTGCCGGCCAGCAGCGCGCCCATGTCGAGCGCGTAGACCACGGCGTCTTCCAGCACCTCGGGCACCGCGCCCTCGGTGATGCGCCAGGCCAGGCCTTCGGCGATGGCCGTCTTGCCCACGCCGGCCTCGCCCACCAGCAGCGGGTTGTTCTTGCGCCGGCGGCACAGGATCTGGATGGTGCGCTCGACCTCGTATTCGCGGCCGATCAGCGGGTCGATCTTGCCTTCCTTAGCGTTCTGGTTGAGGTTGACGGTGAACTGCTCCAGCGGGGAAGCCTTCTCGTTCTTTTCGTTGCCGCCTTCTTCCGCCTCGCCGGACGACGAAGGCTCGCCGCTCTTAGGCGTTTCGGGCGGGTCGCTCTTCTTGATGCCGTGGGCGATGAAGTTGACCACGTCCAGCCGCGTGACGCCCTGCTGGTGCAGGTAGTACACGGCGTGCGAGTCCTTCTCGCCGAAGATGGCCACCAGCACGTTGGCGCCGGTGACTTCCTTCTTGCCGTTGCCCGTGCTCTGCACGTGCATGATGGCGCGCTGGATCACGCGCTGGAAGCCCAGCGTGGGCTGGGTGTCCACGTCGCCCTCGCCGGCGACCTGGGGCGTGTTGTCCTTGATGAAGTTGGTGAGCGACTTTCGCAAGTCCTCGATGTTGGCGGCGCAGGCGTTCAGCACCTCGGCCGCACTGGGGTTGTCCAGCAGCGCGAGCAGCAGGTGCTCGACGGTGATGAACTCGTGGCGTTGCTGGCGAGCCTCGACAAAGGCCATGTGGAGGCTGACTTCAAGTTCCTGGGCAATCATGGTTCGTTCCTTCGCGCCGTGACCTTACCTTAACGCAATCCGGGCAATTCGCAGTGGGCGCACTTGCCCTTTACATGGGGAGAGTTCGGACATATTCAACAAGTTCATTCCACGGGTTCGCTGACACACTGGAGGGGGTGTCCGGCCTCGCGGGCGGCGCCCAGCACCTGATCGACCTTGGTGGCGGCGATGTCGCGCGGGTACACGCCGCACACGCCTTTGCCGTCCAGGTGGATCTTGAGCATGATCTGGGTGGCCGTTTCGCGGTCCTTGTTGAAGAATTCCTGGATGACCACCACCACGAACTCCATGGGGGTGTAGTCGTCGTTCAGCATCACCACCTGGTACATCTGGGGCGGAGTGGTCTTCTGCGGCTTGCGCTCCAGCACAACCGCGTCTTCACCGCCGGGCTGGCGCACCGGCGCCGGCACGGGGGGAGGCTTGACAGGGGGAGGGGTAGCCATGAAATCCATTCTATCGACGCCGCGCCAATCCGGCTGGCGGCCCACCGGATTCAGGTGGTGCCGGCCCGACCATCCACAAGGCCCGGCCGCCGGCACCACAGGTGCGCCACGGGCGCCCTTGTTGACAACGGCCATTTCCTGATAGCAAACTGTAACCGCCACAACAGAAGTAAAGGAGACAAGCATGCCCTACGGACGAGTCAAGTGGTTCAACGACGTCAAGGGCTTCGGCTTCATCGAACCCGACGGTGGCGGGCCGGATGCCTTCGCGCATTTCTCGGCCATCGACATGGACGGGTTCAAGACCCTCAAGGAAGGAGCGCGCGTCAGCTTCGATCTGGACCAGGGCCCCAAGGGCCTGCTGGCCCTGCACATCCGCACCCAGGAATCGGCCGACGGCCATGCGCCCCCCGGCGCCATGGTCGAGCAACCCGGCATGGCCCAGGCGCAGATGAACGCCTCGGACTCCCACTAGGAGCCGCGCCACCAGAAAAAAGCCCGGCCGAGGCCGGGCTTTTTCATGGGCGGGCGCCAGGGAGCGGCGCGACGCTTCACATCTGGTCGATCATCACCTGCCCGAAGCCCGAGCAGCTCACCTGGGTGGCGCCCTGCATCAGGCGCGCGAAATCGTAGGTGACCTTCTTGCTCTGGATGGCCGCTTCCATGGCGCTGATGATCTTGTCGGCCGCTTCCTTCCAGCCCATGTGGCGCAGCATCATCTCGGCCGACAGGATTTCCGAGCCGGGGTTCACGTAGTCCTTGCCGGCGTACTTGGGCGCCGTGCCGTGAGTTGCCTCGAAGCAGGCCACCGAATCGCTCATGTTGGCGCCGGGCGCAATGCCGATCCCACCCACCTGGGCAGCCAGTGCGTCGGAGATGTAGTCGCCGTTCAGGTTCAGCGTGGCGATCACGCTGTATTCGGCCGGGCGCAGCAGGATCTGCTGCAGGAAGGCGTCGGCGATGGAATCCTTGACGATGATGTCCTTGCCGGTCTTCGGGTTCTTGAACTTGCACCACGGGCCGCCGTCCATCAGCTCGGCGCCGAACTCGCGCTGCGCCAGCGCGTAGCCCCAGTCGCGGAAGCCACCCTCGGTGTACTTCATGATGTTGCCCTTGTGCACCAAGGTGACGCTGGGCTTGTCGTTGTCGATCGCGTACTGGATCGCCTTGCGCACCAGGCGCTCCGTGCCCTCGATGGAAACCGGCTTGACGCCGATGCCAGAAGTCTCCGGGAAGCGGATCTTGCTGACCCCCATCTCCTCGGTCAGGAACTTGATCAGCTTCTTCGCCTTGTCACTCTTGGCTTCCCACTCGATGCCGGCGTAGATGTCTTCCGAGTTCTCGCGGAAGATCACCATGTTGACCTTCTCCGGCTCCTTCAGCGGCGAAGGCACGCCCTTGAAGTACTGCACCGGACGCAGGCAGACGTACAGGTCGAGTTCCTGGCGCAGCGCCACGTTGAGCGAGCGGATGCCACCACCCACCGGCGTGGTGAGCGGGCCCTTGATCGAGACCACGTAGTCCTTCAGGACCTGCAGCGTTTCCTCGGGCAGCCAGACGTCGGGGCCATAGACCTTGGTGGATTTCTCGCCAGCGTAGACCTCCATCCAGTGGATCCTGCGCTTGCCGCCATAGGCCTTTTCCACCGCCGCGTCCACCACCTTGATCATCACCGGCGTGATGTCGAAGCCCGTGCCGTCGCCCTCGATGTAGGGGATGATCGGCTGGTCCGGCACCGTGAGCGAGAAGTCGGGATTGACGGTGATCTTCTCACCGCCGGCGGGCACCTTGATGTGCTGGTACATGCTGGTCGTCTCCGGAGGATGGCGGGTCAATGGGCGTGCGCGGCACGGCGCCCCAGGAGCGCAGACGGGTGCCGCATGGCGCGGACGATTCTAGCGCCGGCCCCTTGCGTGGCGTGTCGGCGAACGCCGCGGCGGCGCTGCGGGCGGCGACAATGGCGTCTTCGGCATCTGCCCAGAACCTTTCCCTTTCCGGGCGGTCCATGACGCATCGCTGTCCATGTCACGCACCATGAAGTCCAGACTCCGCACCTTTCTCCTGGCCGCCGTCGCCACCCTGACCGCCACCGGCGCGCTGGCGCAGCTGGCGACCGAGGGCATGCCCCAGCTCGACCTGCAGCGCACGCAGATCGGCGCCGGCATGTACCGCATCGACGCCCAGGTGGCCGCCACGCCCGAGCAGCGCCAGATCGGGCTGATGTACCGCAAGCAGATGCCGCAGCATGAAGGCATGCTGTTCGTGTTCGAGCGGCCGGCGGTGCAGTGCTTCTGGATGAAGAACACGCTGATTCCGCTGACGGCGGCCTTCGTGGCCGACGACGGCAGCATCGTCAACCTGGCCGACATGAAGCCGCTCGACGAAACCAGCCACTGCTCCACCAAGCCCGTGCGCTACGTGCTGGAGATGAACCAGGGCTGGTTCGGCCAGCACCACCTGGCCGCCGGCAGCCGCCTGCGCGGGCCAGTGTTCGAACCGCGCCGCTGACCCTCAAACCCAGAAAAAACGCCCGGAGGCGCAAGGCCTTCCAGGCGTTCAGCCAGGCGCCGCGCAGCCCGCGCGGCCGAACAGGGCTCAGGCGCCCGCGGCTTCCAGCACCTTGTTCAGGGTGGCGCTCGGCCGCATGACCTTGGCGAGCTTGTCCGGATCGGGCTGGTAGTAGCCACCGATGTCGGCCGGCTTGCCCTGCACGTCGGCCAGTTCCTTGACGATGGCCTGCTCGTTGTCGGCCAGCGCCTTGGCCAGCGGCGCGAACTTGGCGGCCAGTTCCGCGTCTTCGGTCTGGCTGGCCAGTTCCTGGGCCCAGTACATGGCCAGGTAGAAGTGGCTGCCGCGGTTGTCGAGCTGGCCGGTGCGCGGGCTGGGGCCCTTGTTGTTGTCCAGCAGCTTGCCGGTGGCAGCATCCAGCGCCTTGGCCACGATCTTGGCCTTGGCGTTGTGGTTCTTGATGCCCAGGTCTTCCAGGCTCACGGCCAGGGCCAGGAACTCGCCCAGCGAATCCCAGCGCAGGTGGTTCTCTTCCACCAGCTGCTGCACGTGCTTGGGCGCCGAGCCGCCGGCACCGGTTTCGTACATGCCGCCACCGGCCATCAAGGGCACGATGGACAGCATCTTGGCCGAAGTGCCCAGCTCCATGATGGGGAACAGGTCGGTCAGGTAGTCGCGCAGGATGTTGCCGGTGGCGCTGATGGTGTCCTGCCCGCGGATCACGCGCTCCAGCGTGTAGCGCATGGCGCGCACCTGGCTCATGATCTGGATGTCGAGCCCGGTGGTGTCGTGCTCGTGCAGGTACATCTTGACCTTGGTGATCAGCTGCGCCTCGTGCGGGCGGTAGGCGTCCAGCCAGAACACCACCGGCATGCCGGAGTTGCGCGCGCGCGTGACGGCCAGCTTGACCCAGTCGCGGATGGCGGCGTCCTTGACCTGGCACATGCGCCAGATGTCGCCGGCTTCCACGTCCTGGCTCATCAGCACCTCGCCCGTCTCCAGGTCGGTGATGTTGGCGACGCCGTCTTCCGCGATCTCGAAGGTCTTGTCGTGCGAACCGTATTCCTCGGCCTGCTGGGCCATCAGGCCGACGTTGGGCACGGTGCCCATGGTCTTCGGGTCGAAGGCGCCATGCCACTTGCAGAAGTTGATCATCTCCTGGTAGATGCGGGCGAAGGTCGATTCGGGCATCACGGCCTTGACATCCTTCAGGCGACCGTCGGCGCCCCACATCTTGCCGCCGTTGCGGATCATGGCTGGCATGGACGCGTCGACGATCACGTCGTTGGGCGAATGGAAGTTGGTGATGCCCTTGGCCGAATCCACCATCGCCAGCTCGGGGCGGTGCTCGTGGCAGGCGTGCAGGTCGCGCTTGATCTCATCCTGCAGGCTCTGCGGCAGCGTGGCGATCTTGTTGTACAGGTCGACCATGCCGTTGTTGACGTTGACGCCCAGCTCCTCGAACAGTTTGCCGTGCTTGGCGAACGCGTCGCGGTAGAAGATCTTCACGCAGTGGCCGAACACGATCGGGTGCGACACCTTCATCATGGTGGCCTTCACGTGCAGCGAGAACATCACGCCGGTCTTGTGCGCGTCCTCGATCTGCTGCTCGTAGAAATCGAGCAGGGCCTTCTTGCTCATGAACATCGAGTCGATCACCTCGCGGTCCTGCAGCGCGACCTCGGGCTTGAGCACGATGGTCTTGCCGCTCCTGGTGATGAGTTCCATCTTGACCTTGCGCGCGCGGTCCAGCGTCATCGACTTCTCGCCGTGGTAGAAGTCGCCGTGGTGCATGTGCGAGACGTGGCTGCGCGAGGCCTGGCTCCACTCGGCCATGCTGTGCGGGTTCTTGCGTGCGTATTCCTTCACCGCCTTGGGCGCGCGGCGGTCGGAGTTGCCCTCGCGCAGCACCGGGTTCACGGCGCTGCCGATGCAGCGGCCGTAGCGCGCGCGGATGTCCTTTTCCTTGTCGTCCTGCGGGTTGTCCGGGTAGTCGGGCAACTTGTAGCCCTTGCCCTGCAGTTCCTTGATCGCCGCCTTGAGCTGCGCCACCGAGGCGCTGATGTTCGGCAGCTTGATGATGTTGGCCTCGGGCTTGAGGGTGAGCTTGCCGAGTTCGGCCAGGTTGTCGGGCACGCGCTGCGCCTCGGTCAGGCACTCGGGGAACGCGCCCAGGACGCGCGCGGCCACCGAGATGTCGCTGGTCTCCACCTGCACGCCCGCCGGCGCCGCGAAGGCTCGGATGATGGGCAGGAACGAACTGGTGGCTAGCAGGGGCGCCTCGTCGGTCAGGGTGTAGACGATGGTGGCCGGTTTTTGGCTCATGAGGGGTATCTCCGGGTGTCGTGGCGATCTTGTCCGCGGGCGTCATGCTGGCAGCGGTTGCTGACGCGGCGCTCACGAAACGGGGTATTGTGACAAACCGCCGGGCCGCTGGTGGCCGCCCCGGCCGGCCGGGCTCCGCTTCCTTGATCGTCGTCAAAACCTTGCGGCCGGCTCGGGCATGCCCGCCTCTGGCATCATGGGGCGCACCAATGTGCTGTCCCGGCCTTGCCGCGGCGCCTCCGGGGTGCCGATGGCGGGCAGGCCTGATCGAATGGATGCCCTGCTGCTCTCGCGAATCCAGTTCGGGTTCGTGATCTCGTTCCACATCATCTTTCCGGCGCTGTCGATCGGCCTGGCGAACTGGCTGATGTTCCTGGAGTGGCGCTGGCTGCGCACCGGCGAGACGCGCTGGCGGCACCTGTACGACTTCTGGCTGAAGGTGTTCGCCATCTCCTTCGGCATGGGGGTGGTGTCGGGCATCGTGATGAGCTTCCAGTTCGGCACCAACTGGGCACAGCTGACCGAGCACGCGGGCAACATCCTGGGCCCGCTGCTGAGCTACGAGGTGCTGACCGCCTTCTTCCTGGAAGCCGGCTTCCTGGGCGTGATGCTGTTCGGGCGCGAGCGCGTCTCGCCCACGGTGCATTTCCTGTGCACCTGCATGGTGGCGCTGGGCACGCTGATCTCCACCTTCTGGATCATCTCGGCCGTGAGCTGGATGCACACCCCGCAAGGCTTCACGCGTGATGCGGCCGGCGTGTTCCACCCGGCCGACTGGCTGGCGATCATCTTCAACCCCTCGTTCTTCTACCGCCTGCCGCACATGGTGCTGGCGGCCTTCATCACCACGTGCTTCGTGATCGGCGGCGTCGGCGCCTGGCACCTGCGGCGCGGCAGCCACCCGGAGCTGGCGCTGCCCATGCTGAAGCTGGCGGTGGCCTTCGGGGCCATCGCGGTGCCGGTGCAGATCCTGGTGGGCGACCAGCACGGCCTGAACACGCTGGAGCACCAGCCGATCAAGGTGGCGGCCATGGAAGCCCACTGGCGCGCCGATCCGCCCGGCGAAGGCGTGCCGCTGGTGCTGTTCGGCATCCCGGACGCCAGGGCCGAGCGCAACGACTACGAGATCGCCATCCCGCACCTGGGCAGCCTGATCCTCACCCACAGCCTGGACGGCGAGATCCAGCCGCTCACCTCGGTGCCGGCCGGCGACCGCCCGCCGGTGGCGCCGCCCTTCTTCGCCTTCCGCATCATGGTCGGCCTCGGCCTGCTGATGCTGGCGCTGGTGGCGCTGTCAGCCTGGGCCTGGTGGCGCGGCCGGCTGGAGCAGGCGGTGTGGCTGCAGCGCGGCTGGCAGCTGATGAGCCCGAGCGGCTTCATCGCCCTGCTCACCGGCTGGTACGTGACCGAGATCGGCCGCCAGCCCTGGGTGGTGTACGGCCAGCTGCGCACGGCCGAGGCCGTCAGCCCCAACCTCACGGGCGGGCAGGTGCTGGCCTCGCTGGCCGGCTACGGCGCGGTGTACGCCACCATCTTCGGCGCCGGCATGTGGTACCTGTGGCGCTTGCTCAAGAAGGGCCCGACACCGCACGACCGCCCGCCCTCGCCCAAAGGTGGCCTGAAAACCCCGGCGCGCCCGCTCTCGGCCGCCGGCGAGGCCGACATCGCCGAAGGAGGTGCCGCATGAACCCGCTCGGCGCCCTGCCCGCGCTGCCGCCGCTCAGTGGCTGGGAGTTCTGGCTGCCGGTGATCTGGTTCGGCGTGATCGGCTTCGGCGTGCTGATGTACGTGCTGCTCGACGGCTTCGTGCTCGGCCTGGGCATCCTGGCGCCGTTCGCCCGCGACAGCGGCGAGCTCGACCACATGATGAACACCGCAGCCCCCATCTGGGACGGCAACGAGACCTGGCTGGTGCTGGGCGGCGCCGGGCTGCTGGCGGCCTTTCCCAAGGCGTACTCGCTGGTGCTGTCGGCGCTGTACCTGCCGGTGCTGACGCTGCTGCTGGGGCTGATCTTCCGCGGCGTGGCGTTCGAGTTCCGCTTCAAGGGCCAGGGCTTCGCGCGTCGGGCCTGGGGTGCGGCCTTTGCGCTGGGCTCGATGGTGGCCACCTTCTCGCAAGGCGTGATCCTGGGCGCGCTGGTGGAAGGCATGCCGCTGTCGGCCGGCAAGTACCTGGGTGGCGCCTTCGCCTGGTTCAGCCCGTTTTCCATGCTGACCGGCGCCGCGCTGCTGTTCGGCTACGCGCTGCTGGGCTGCGGCTGGCTGATCCTGAAGACCGACGGCCCGCTGCACCGGCTGGCGCGCGCCATGGCGCGGCCGCTGGTGATGGCGGTGCTGGTGTTCATGGGGCTGGTCAGCACCTGGCTGCCGTTCCTGAACTCGCGGCTGATGGCGCGCTGGTTCGAATCGGGCAACTTCCTGTGGCTGGCGCCGGTGCCGCTGCTCACGCTGCTGGTGGGCTGGCGTTTGTGGGTGGACGCCGCCGTGCAGCCGGAGGCCGGGGGCGCGCCCCGGCACGACGCCCGCCCCTTCCTGTGGACGCTGGCGCTGTTCGCGCTCGGCTTCGCGGGGCTGGTGCTGGGCATCTGGCCGAACATCGTGCCGCCCTCGCTCAGCATCTGGCAGGCCGCCTCGCCACCCGAATCGCAGGGCTTCGTGCTGGCCGGGCTGGTGGTGCTGCTGCCGGTGGTGCTGGCCTACACGGCCTGGTCGTACTCGGTGTTCCGCGGCAAGGTGCTGGCCGGGGCGGGCTACCACTGAAGGCCGGCAGGCGCTTCAGATTACTCACTATTTTGTAGCTGCCTGCGCCCGCCACATAAGGTCTGGAGGCTCAAAAGCCTTGAAATTCCGGCCCTTCCCGCGTGCTCACCAGTAGCCGAGCACGTGCCACCAGGCGGTGCCGACGATGCCCCACACGGCCAGCAGCACCAGGCTCATCACGAAGCCCGCCTTCCACCATTCGCCCAGCGTGGTGTAGCCGGAGCCGAAGATCACCGGCGAGGTGCCGGTGGCGTAGTGGGTGAGCGTCATCATGATGTTGGAGGCCGCCGCCATCATCAGCGCGAACGGGAAGGCCGGCGCGCCCAGCGCCACGCCGGCGCCGTAGAAGGCCGCGAACATGGCGGTGATGTGCGCCGTGGTGCTGGCGAACAGGTAGTGCGCGTACAGGTAGGCCAGCAGCAGCAGCGCGCTGGCGCCCATCCAGCCCAGGCCCAGGCCTTCGATGCCCTTTTCCAGCGTGCCGGCGAACCACGCCACCAGCCCCAGCTTGTTCAGGAAGGTGGCCATCATCACCAGCGCGCCGAACCAGACGATGGTGTCCCAGGCGCTCTTTTCCTTGATCACGTCTTCCCAGCTGAGCACGCCCGTCACCAGCAGCAGCGCCAGGCCCAGGAAGGCGGTGGTGGTCGGGTCGAGCGCGGCGCCGGGACCGAGAATGAAGGCCGGGATGCCCGCCCACAGCACCAGCAGCACCAGGAACACCGCCAGCATGATGGCCTCGCCGCGCGAGATCGGGCCCAGCGCCTGCAGCTTCTCGCGCGCGAAGGCCGCCGCGTTGGGCGTGCGCTTGATATCCGGCGGGTACAGCGCGTAGATCACCAGCGGCATCAGCACCATGGCCACCAGGCCCGGCAGCAGCATGGCCAGCGCCCAGGTGCCCCAGCTCAGGTGGATCTGCGCGCCGGTGGCGTCGGCGATCAGCTTGACCACCAGCGGGTTGGGCGCCGTGGCGGTGATGAACATGGCCGACGAGATCGGGTTGGCGTGGTAGTTGACCAGCGCCAAGTACTTGCCGATGCGCCCCTGCGTGCCGTGCTCCGGGTCGGACTCGTAGCTGCCGGCGATGGCGCGCATGATCGGGTGGATGATGCCGCCGCCGCGCGCGGTGTTGCTGGGCGTGACGGGTGCCAGCAGCAGCTCCGACAGCGTCAGCGCGTAGCCGATGCCGATGGTGCGCCTGCCCCAGACCGAGATGAAGTAGTAGCCGATGCGCGCGCCCAGCCCGGTCTTGATGATGCCGCGCGAGATCATGATCGACACGCCGATCAGCCAGATCAGCGAGTTGGAGAAACTCGACAGCGCGTCCGCCAGCGCCGCCGCCGGCTTGTCGTTGGTGACGCGGGTGATCGCCACCAGCGCGATGGCGATCATCGACAGCGCGCCGATCGGCATCGCCTTGCCGATGATGGCCGCGATGGTGCCGACGAACAGCGCCAGCAGGTGCCAGGCCTGGGGCGTCACGCCCTGCGGCACCGGAATGCCGAACCAGATCAGCAGGCCGATGCCCACCGCGATGGCCATCGGAAGCGGCTTGAAGCCCATGGGAACCTCCTGGGATGTCGTGCGCAAAACCCCGGGCTGGGCCGACCGCTCCTTTGCGGCAGCCTCTCCGGACGCATGGATCATCGTCCTCCTGCGGCGCCCGGTCCATCTTGACGGGCGTCAAGCGCCATCCCGTCCCGCGATGCGCCGGTGCACCTGCGCAACGCGCCGCGCCGGGCGCCACCTGCGTTCGCAGGCGGCCGCCGATCGCTATTCATTGCATAGCTGCCTGCGCCCGCTGAATATGGGCTGGAGGCACAAAAGGCACTGAAAACGCAGCGTGCGGACAGGAAAAAGTGCCCCCCACGCTCCCCCGCTTCGCGCGGTGCGCTGCCCCCCGAGGGGGCGTTTTCATCTTGGGGCGGCCCGGCGATGAAAAAGTGCCCCCCACGCTCCCCCGCTTCGCGCGGTGCGCTGCCCCCCGAGGGGGCGTTTTCATCTTGGGGCGGCCCGGCGATGAAAATGGCCCCCACGCTCCCCCGCTTCTCGTGGTGCGCTGCCCCCCGAGGGGGCGTTTTCATCCTGGGGCGGCCCGGCGATGAAAAATGGCCCCACGCTCCCCCGCTTCGCGTGGTGCGCTGCCCCCCGAGGGGGCGTTTTCATCTTGGGGCGGCCCGGTGATGAAAAAGCCGCCCGAAGGCGGCTGGCGGGGTGACGGCGGCGGCGGCGGGCGCCGCGGCGCGCGTCAGCCGAAGTTCTTGGCCGCGAAGTCCCAGTTGACCAGCTTGTCGAAGAAGGTCTCGACAAACTTGGGGCGGGCGTTGCGGTAGTCGATGTAGTAGGCGTGCTCCCACACGTCCACGGTGAGCACGGGCTTGTCGCCGGTGGTCAGCGGGGTGCCGGCGGCGCCCATGTTGACGATGTCCACGCTGCCGTCGGCCTTCTTGACCAGCCAGGTCCAGCCGCTGCCGAAGTTGCCCACGGCGCTGGTGACGAAGGCCTTCTTGAAGTCGGCGTAGCTGCCCCATTTCTTGGTGATGGCCGCCGCCAGCGCGCCGCCGGGCTCGCCGCCGCCGCTGGGCTTCATGCAGTTCCAGAAGAAGGTGTGGTTCCAGATCTGCGCGGCCTGGTTGTAGATGCCGCCCTGGGCCTTCTTGATGATGTCCTCGAGTTCCATGGCCTCGAACTCGGTGCCCTTCTGCAGCTCGTTCAGCTTGTCCACGTAGGCCTTGTGGTGCTTGCCGTAGTGGTACTCCATGGTTTCCTGGCTGTAGGCGGGGGCCAGCGCGTCCAGGGCGTACGGCAGGGGAGGCAGGGTGCGTTCCATGTGCGTTCCTTGATCTTTCGGTTGTTGAACTGCTGGGGCCGCGGCGCGGGAGCCGGCGGCATCGGCGGGAATCGGGGCTTGATCCTAATCCAGATGGCGCCGGCCTGCTGTAGGAGGGTGGCGACTGCGGTTTTCCCCCGCGTGGACGCGCTCCACGGTGACGTCCAGCGTGCCGTCGGCCAGCTGGGCGGTGAGCGGCTGGCCCGGGTGCGCCTGGGCCGCGCGGGTGAGCGGCTGGCCGGCGGCGTCGCCCAGCCAGGCGTAGCCGCGCGCCAGCACCAGCTGCGGGTCGAGCAGCGACAGCCGCAGCCCGGCCCGCGCCAGCCGCTCCGCCGGCGCCGCCAGCGCCTGGGCCACGGCACGCGGCCAGGCCGCCTGCAGGCGTTGCAGGCGGTCGCGTTCGCGCGCCAGGGGAGCCGCCGGCGTGCGGGCCAGCCGGTCGGCCAGGCGGTTCAGGCGTGCCTGGGCGCGCTCGCGGCTCAGCACCGCGCCGTGCGTCAGCCGCTGCTCCAGCTGCGCCAGCAGGCGCTGCTGGCCCGCGAGCCGGGCCCACTGGCGGCCGAGCCGCTGCTGCGCGCCGTCGAGCCGCTGGGCCTCGCGGTCCAGCCGGGCCTGGAGCGCGCGCAACACGCGCTCGTGCTGCTGCCGCAGATCGGCCAGCAGCTGGTCGCGCGGCAGGCTCACCAGCTCGGCCGCGGCGGTAGGCGTGGGCGCGCGCAGGTCGGCCACGAAGTCGGCGATGGTGAAATCGGTCTCGTGGCCGACGCCCACCACCACCGGCACCGGGCTGGCGGCAATGGTGCGCGCCAGCTGCTCGTCGTTGAAGGCCCAAAGATCTTCGATGGAGCCGCCGCCGCGCACCAGCAGGATGGTGTCGATGGCGGGCCGGTTTTCAAGTGCCAAATCGGCCTCCGGCCCTTGACTGGCGGCCGCAAGCAGATACAGTTTTTGTAGCGACCTGATCAGCTCGGCCGGCGCGCCCGCACCCTGCACCGGCGCCGGCGCCAGCCACACCGGCAGGTGCGGCGCGCGCCGCGCCAGCGCGGTGAGCACGTCCTGCAGCGCCGCCGCACCGAGCGACGTCACCAGGCCGATGCCGCGCGGCATGGCCGGCAGCGCGCGCTTGCGCCCGGCGTCGAACAGGCCCTCGGTCTGCAGCCGCTCCTTCAGGCGCAGGAACTGCTCGAACAGCGCGCCCTGCCCGGCGCGGGCAATGGATTCGACCACCAGCTGCAGGTCGCCCCGGGCCTCGTACACCGTCAGCCGGCCACGCACCTCCACCAGGTCGCCCTCGCGCGGGTTGAAATCGGCCAGCTGGGCGACGCGGCGGAACATGGCGCAGCGCAACTGGCCGGCCTCATCCTTCAGTGAAAAGTAGCAATGCCCGCTGGCCGCGCGCGAGAAGCCCGAAACCTCGCCGCGCACCGCCACGGGGTTGAAGCGCGCACCCAGCGCGTCCGCCACGGCGCGGCACAGCGCGCCAACTGCCCAGATACGCGGCGCCACGCCTGGGTTTGCGCCGGCAAACGACGTGTTCATGCGGGCTGGCGGGCGGTTGGGCGGGCTGGGCCAGGTCCAGTACTCCACAAATGAGAGCAAACCACCGGATTTGTCCTACATGGCCCCCGAAACGTCGGCGCGCCGTTGCAAGTGCTTGTGCAGAAAGGATTTTTTGATGCCCAACTTTTCATCGTTTTGTCACAGGACGAGCAACGGCGGGCCTTTCGGGCCGGTGGCGGGCGGTTCTTCACAAAGTTATCCACAGATTGCGTGCATGAATGGCCGCGATGCGCCGGAAGGCCCCAACCGGCCTTGTGACGAACCCCCGACACCCCCGGAAAACCGTGCCGGCGCCCGTGCGCCGGAACCAGGGCTGCGGTGCGTCATAATGGCCCGCGCCGTGAGGGACGGTGGCGCAGCGAACACTGCCGCGCCGGCCTCCACCGTGCGCGGCGGCACGCGCCGAACCATGCTGGGGTAACACTCTTGATTTCCATCATACAAGCCGCGGGCTGGCCGATCTGGCCGCTCATCATCTGTTCCATCCTGGGCCTGGCCTTCATCGTCGAGCGCTTCGTGCAGCTCAAGAGCGCCCGCATCCTGCCGACGCAGATCCTGGACGAGGCCATCGGCGTGTCGCAGAACGGCGTGCCCGGCCCCGACACCGTGGCCCAGCTGCAGCAGCACTCGGCCCTGGGCGAGGTGCTGGCCGCCGGCTGGCGCGCCATCAACACCAACCCGCGCTGCACCGAGGACGAGATGCGCGGCGCCATGGAAGCTGCCGGCCGCACCGTGGCGCACCGGCTGGAACGCTACCTGCCGGCGCTGGCCACCATCGCCTCGGCGGCGCCGCTGCTGGGCCTGCTGGGCACGGTGATCGGCATGATCGAGATCTTCGGCTCGCAGGCGCCGAGCGGCGCGCTGTCGGGCGGCAACCCGGCGCAGCTGGCGCACGGCATCTCGGTGGCGCTCTACAACACCGCCTTCGGCCTGATCGTCGCCATTCCCACGCTGATCTTCTGGCGCTACTTCCGCGCACGGGTCGACGGCTACGTGCTCGGCCTGGAGCTGGCGGCCGAGCGCTTCGCGCGCCACCTGGAGCCCCTGTGCCCGGGCAGCGCGCGCCAGGGAGCCGGGCTGTGAAATTCCGCCCGCGCGCCCCGGAGGAACCGGAGATCAACCTGATCCCGTTCATCGATGTGCTGCTGGTGATCCTGATCTTCCTGATGCTGACCACCACGTACAGCAAGTTCACCGAGCTGCAGCTCACCCTGCCCACCGCCAACGTGGACGCGCAGCGCGACCGGCCCAAGGAGATCATCGTCGCCGTGGCCGCCGACGGCCGCACCATGGTCAACAAGGAGCCGGTGGCCAGCCGCAGCGTGGACGCCATCGCCCAGGCGCTGAAGGGCGCCGCCCAGCCGGACAGCGTGCTCATCATCAGCGCCGACGCGCAGGCCACGCACCAGTCGGTGGTCTCGGTGATGGAAGCCGCGCGCCGCGTGGGCCTGGCGCGCATCACCTTCGCCGCCCAGAGCGGCAGCCGCTGAAAGGCCAGCCGGCTACCGGCTGGAACCCCCATGCCGACCGGGGCGAGCGCCCGCCTGGAAACCGCCCTCACCGGCGCCTGGGCGCGGCGCGGCCCGCTGGCCTGGGCGCTGACGCCGCTGGCGGGCCTGTACGGCGCGCTCGCCGGCCTGCGGCGCGCGCTCTACCGCGCCGGCTGGCTGCCGCGCACCCGGCTGCCGGTGCCGGTAGTGGTGGTCGGCAACGTGGTGGCCGGCGGCGCCGGCAAGACGCCCGCGACGCTGGCGATCATCGAGTACCTACGCGCAAGCGGCTGGCAGCCCGGCATCGTCTCGCGCGGCCATGGCCGTGCCGGCACCGATTGCCGCGAGGTCACGCCCGACGCCGATCCGCGCCTGGTCGGCGACGAACCCCTGCTGCTGCGCCACCGCGCCGGCGTGCCGGTGTTCGTGGCACCGCACCGCGCCGAGGCCGGCGCCGCCCTGCTGGCGGCGTACCCGGCCTGCGACCTGCTGGTCTGCGACGACGGCCTGCAACACCTGGCGCTGGCGCGCGACGTGGAGGTGGTGGTGTTCGACGCCCGCGGCACCGGCAACGGCTGGCTGCTGCCGGCGGGGCCGCTGCGCGAGCCCTGGCCGCGCGCTCGTCCGCGCTCCGGGCAAGCGCACCCGGCCGAACTGGTGCTGCACACCGAAGCCGGCGGACCGTCCCTGCCGGTGCCGCCCGGCACCCCGGCCTTCCACGCCCGCCGCACGCTGGCACCCGAAGCCCTGCGCGCCGACGGCACGCGCGTGCCGCTGGCGGCGTTGCGCGGCCAGCCGCTGACGGCGCTGGCCGGCATCGCGCGGCCGGCAGCCTTCTTCACCATGCTCCAGAGCGCCGGCCTGACGCTGGCCGAGACCCAGGCGCTCCCCGATCACTATGATTTCAGGAGCTGGCTGCGCCCGTCAGGCAAGGGCCAGAAGCTGATTTGTACCGAAAAAGACGCGGTGAAGCTGTGGCCGCTGGCGCCGAACGCGCTGGCCGTGCCGCTGGTGCTGGACGTGCCGCCCGCCTTCTTCGCCGCGCTGGACGAGGCGCTGGCGGCGCGTGGCCACAGCCCCCGCACCCCTGCGCCGGGCGCACCGCAAGCCGTCGGCCCCTGAAAAGGCGAGCACCGCACGCTTCTTCGGCACAATGAACCCCATGGACCCGAAACTGCTCGAACTGCTGGTCTGCCCCGTCACCAAGGGCCCGCTGGACCTGGACCGCGAGAAGCACGAACTCGTCTCGCGCTCGGCGCGCCTGGCCTACCCGATCCGCGACGGCATTCCCATCATGCTGGAGAACGAGGCGCGCACCCTCTCCGACGAGGAGCTGGAAGCGCTGCCGCCGCGCACGCCGCTGGCGGGTTGAAGCCGGACGCGCGCAGCATGGCGGCCCCTTTCACCGTCCTGATTCCCGCGCGGCTAGCCTCCACCCGCCTGCCCGACAAGCCGCTGGCCGACATCGGCGGCAAGCCGATGGTGGTGCGTGTGGCGGAGCGCGCCGCGCAAAGCGGTGCCGCGCGGGTGGTGGTGGCCGCGGACGACGCGCGCATCCGCGACGCCTGCGCCGCGCACGGCGTGCAGGCGCTGCTGACCCGCGCCGACCACCCCAGCGGCAGCGACCGCCTGGCCGAGGCCTGCTCGCTGCTCGGCCTGGACGGCGACGACATCGTGGTCAACGTGCAGGGCGACGAACCGCTGATCGAGCCCGGCCTCATCGACGCCGTCGCGGCCTTGCTGCCCCAAACGCCCGCAGCCAGCATGGGGACGGCGGCGCACGCCATCGAAACCGTGGAAGAGTTCCGCAACCCCAATGTCGTCAAGGTGGTGCTGGACGCCGCCGGCATGGCGCTCACCTTCAGCCGCGCGCCGATCCCCTGGTGGCGCGACGGGTTCGCGCAGGGCATCGCCGCCCTGCCCGCGCAGCCGGCGCCGCTGCGCCACATCGGCCTGTACAGCTACCGCGCGGGCTTCCTGCGCGCCTACCCCGCGCTGCCGGTGGCGCCGCTGGAACAGTGCGAGGCGCTGGAGCAGCTGCGCGCGCTCTGGCACGGCCACCGCATCGCCGTGCACGTGACCCGCCACGCGCCCGGTCCGGGCGTGGACACGCCGGAAGACCTGGCCCGGGTGCGGGCGCTGATCGGCTGAACCGGCCGCCCAATGCGCGCCAAAATGGTGCGGATGAGCGGGTGGCGGGGTACGCGCCCCCTGCGCTGACGGCCACTGCCGCGCTGTCAGCGTGGCGCAGGGCCGCGCATGCTATTCTCCCAGCGACTACAAGGCACGCGCCCCTCGCGGCCGTCGATGCCGGGGCGACCGCGATTCCACCTGAGGAGCAAGATGAGACTCATTCTTCTGGGCGCCCCCGGCGCCGGCAAAGGCACCCAGTCGGCCTTCATTTGCCAGAAATACGGCATCCCGCAGATCTCCACCGGCGACATGCTGCGCGCCGCCGTCAAGGCCGGCACGCCGCTGGGCCTGCAGGCCAAGAGCGTGATGGAATCGGGCGGCCTGGTGAGCGACGACCTGATCATCAACCTGGTCAAGGAACGCATCGCCCAGCCCGACTGCGCCAAGGGCTTCCTGTTCGACGGCTTCCCGCGCACCATCCCGCAGGCGGAGGCCATGAAGGCCGCCGGCGTCAAGCTCGACTACGTGCTGGAGATCGACGTGCCCTTCGATGTCATCATCGAGCGCATGGGCGGCCGCCGCAGCCATCCGGCCTCGGGCCGTACCTACCACGTCAAGTTCAACCCGCCCAAGGTCGAAGGCAAGGACGACGAGACCGGCGAGCCGCTGGTGCAGCGCGACGACGACAAGGAAGAAACGGTGCGCAAGCGTCTGGACGTGTACAGCCAGCAGACGCGTCCGCTGGTCGACTACTACAGCGCCTGGGCCAAGACCGAGCCGGCCGCCGCGCCCAAGTACCGCTCCATCAGCGGCCTCGGTACGGTGGAAGAGATCACCGGCCGCGCGCTGGCGGCACTGGAAGGCTGAGCCGCCGGGGCGGCACCGCGCCGTTTCTGGTTCAGCGGCCGCGCGCCGCACCCCCCGACCACCACCCTGCACCGGCCCATGCGGCCGGTGCGGCGTTTCATGCCCGCGCGCCTGCAGGGTCGGCGCGCGATCACGGCCTCAAGGCTTGCCGAGGTCGATGGTCCAGTAGTAGCGGTAGGTCGAGTTGGCGTTGTACATGCACGAGCCGCCAACGTCCACGTACGTCGCGCTCATCATCGCCTGGCAATGCGGCGCGCTGGCCACCCACTGGGCCACCGTGGCCGCCGCGGTGGAATTGCCGGCGGCGATGTTCTCCGCGATGGCCGACCACGAATAGCCCGCCGCGGTGATGCGCTGGTCGAACGTGCTGCCATTGGAGCCGACATGGCTGAAGAAGTTGTTGGTCGCCATGTCGGTGGAATGCACCGTGGCCGCGCTGGCCAGGGCGGCGTTCCAGCTCAGGGGTAGGGCCTTGGGCATGCTGACCGTGCCGCAGGTCCGTGCAGTGTCGCGCACCGTGTTGATTTCGCTCAGCAGCTCGCTCATGCTGCCGCAGGCCGTGGCGACCGCCGGCGCCGGGCTGGGCGAAGGTGTCGGGCTCGGAGAGGGCGATGGCGATGGCGATGGCGATGGTGATGGCGATGGTGATGGTGATGGGCTTGGCGAAGGCGAAGGGGTCGGCGAAGGACTCGGGGAGGGACTCGGCGTCGGACTCGCACTCGGCGACGGCGAAGCGCTCGGACTGGGCGACGGCGAGGCCACCGGCGTTGAAGCCGGTGACGGGCTGGCCGAAGGCGTCGGCGACGGCGCGGGCGTGGCTACGTCGCTCCCGCTGGGTGCGGGAGCCGTGGTGGTGTCACTACCCCCGCCGCCGCAGGCCGCCACGGCGGCGCACAGTGCGGTCAACGTCGCCATGCGCGTGGTGCGCACGAGCCCGGTGCTGGGAATCATCAGGTCGGTCCTCTTCGAAACGGCCTGCGATCATGAAGGCAGTTGCAGCATTTCCCGGCAACTCGACTAACTCTTTTGTATCCATTTGCGACCAAGCCTGCGTGCCTGGGCAGCGCTTGCACGGGCCAGTTGCGCCCGGCGTCAAACTGTGCAAAACTACAGCTACTGTGAATCGATACAGTTCATTGCGGGCGCACGACAGCCGCTTCATTCGTCCCGAGCCGCGCAACGCCTGAAAGAGAAGGGTTCCCATGCAAGACAGTCCCAAACTCACGGCCCGTCAGCAGCAGATCCTGCAACTGGTGCAGCGCGCCATCGCCCGCACCGGTGCACCGCCCACGCGGGCGGAGATCGCGGCGGAACTGGGCTTCAAGTCGGCCAACGCGGCGGAAGAGCACCTGCAGGCGCTGGCGCGCAAGGGCGTGATCGAGCTGGTCAGCGGCACCTCGCGCGGCATCCGGCTCAAGGGCGCGGCGCGCGCCGGCGCCGGGCTGCGCAGTGGCGGCAGCCTCACGTTGCCAGGCATGGGGCAGCTGGCCCTTCCTCTGGTGGGCCGCGTGGCCGCCGGCTCGCCCATCCTGGCGCAGGAACATGTGGACCAGACCTACCACGTGGAAGCCGGCCTGTTCAGCCACAAGCCCGACTACCTGCTGCGCGTGCGCGGCATGTCCATGCGCGACGCCGGCATCATGGAAGGCGACCTGCTGGCCGTGCAAAGCACGCGCGAGGCCCGCAACGGCCAGATCGTGGTCGCCCGCATCGGCGATGAAGTCACGGTCAAGCGCTTCCACCGGCACGGCAACCAGATCGAGCTGCATGCCGAGAACCCCGATTACGCCACCATCGTGGTCAACCCCGGCGAGCCCTTCGCCATCGAAGGTCTGGCCGTGGGCCTGATCCGCAACAGCATGCTGATGTAGCCACCGCGTGCCGCCCAGGTGGCGGGCGTGTGGCGGTGTGGCGGCAGGCGCTTCGAGGCACCTGTCACCCCTCCGTCAAACCCTGCGGCGGCACGCGCTCCGGGTCGGGGCGGCACCCAGCGGTGCAGCCCGGCCAGCAATCCTGCCTGTGTTCAACCTGCCTGTTCTTGAAAGGTGTCACATGGCTTTCCTGTCTCCCTCTCCTTCTTCCCCGCTCCTGGCCGACGCCGGCTCGGCGGTGCCCAGTTACCTGCGCCAGCGGCCAGCCGCCAACCGCGCCTGGCGCCAGAACGGCGCGGGGTGGGCACAAACGGCGCAACTGCGCGCCATCCGCGGCGGCGCCAGCACAGCTGCCGCCGCGCACGCTGCCCAGGCGGTCTCAGCGCCCACCCTGCGTGTGGTGCCCGTGCGCAAGCGGCAGCCCGACCAGCCGGCTGCGGGCCGCTTCGCCCTCTCCGGCCGGCTGGCCGACGTGTGCGCGGAGCTTGACCGCCTGGCCGCGCACGAGGCGCGCAGCGCCGGCGGCTGACGCCGTGCGCTGAACCTGCGGGCCGGCGCATGGCTGCGCGCCGGCCTCCCACGCTGTCCAGCCCCGCGCCCCGCCATCCCGCGGCTGCGTTCGCAAGGCGCCCGCCGCGCGGGCACAATGCGGGGCATGAACATCGTGATCCTCGACGACTACCAGGACGCCGTGCGCAAGCTGGCCTGCGCGTCCAAGCTGGAGCCCTACCCGGCCAAGGTCTACACGAACACCGTCAAGGGTCTGGGCCAGCTGTCGGTGCGCCTGCGCGACGCCGACGTGATCGTGCTGATCCGCGAGCGCACGCACCTCACCCGCGCGCTGATCGAGAAGCTGCCGCGCCTGAAGATGATCTCGCAGACCGGCCGCGTCGGCAGCCATGTCGATGTCACGGCCTGCTCCGAGCGCGGCATCGCCGTGGCCGAGGGCGTGGGCTCGCCAGTGGCGCCGGCCGAGCTGACCTGGGCGCTCATCATGGCGGCCGCACGCCGGCTGCCGCAGTACATCGGCAACCTCAAGCACGGTGCCTGGCAGCAGTCGGGGCTGAAGTCGGCCGCCATGCCGCCCAACTTCGGCATCGGCCACGTGCTGCGCGGCCGCAAGCTTGGCATCTGGGGCTACGGCAAGATCGGCCAGCTGGTGGCCGGCTACGGCCGCGCCTTCGGCATGCAGGTCGTCGTCTGGGGCAGCGACGCCTCGCGCGCCCGCGCGCTGTCCGACGGCCACAGCGTGGCCGCGAGCCGCGACGCGCTGTTCGAGCAGGCCGACGTGCTGAGCCTGCACCTGCGCCTGGTCGACGAGACGCGCGGCATCGTGCGCCTGGCCGATCTGGGCCGCATGAAGCCCACCGCGCTGCTGGTCAACACCTCGCGCGCCGAGCTGATCGAGCCCGACGCGCTGGTCAGCGCCCTCAACCGCGGCCGCCCCGGCATGGCGGCGGTGGACGTGTTCGAGAGCGAGCCCATCCTGCAGGGCCACGCCCTGCTGCGGCTGGAAAACTGCATCTGCACGCCGCACATCGGCTACGTGGAGCAAGACAGTTATGAGCTGTATTTCAACGCCGCTTTCGACAACGTCGTCAACTTCCTGCGCGGCACGCCCACCAACATCGTGAACCCGGGCGCGCTGCAGGTGCGGCGCTGAGGCGACCCGCGATTTTCTGAATAAAATCTGGCTGCAGCCCAATCATGGCGGGCGCAGGCAGCTATTGAAACAATAGCACTCCAAGCTCCGCGATCGATTACCGCCACCTGTCTCATCGGTGGCCGGCAGTGATGGCGCAGTGCCGTCCCAGTGGCCCGACCTACCCCTGGGATGGCGCCACCTGCCGCTCCGGGACGCGCGCCAGCACCGCCGCCACCAGCGCCGTCGCGGCGATGGCGAACAGCAGCCGGCCAACCAGGATCGCCACAGCGTCGGCGCCCAGCGACACCATGATCAGCGTGTCCTCGATCAGGCTGTGCGCAAACCCCATGAAAATGCAGGACAGCAGCACCTGCCGCCGGCCGATGTGCCCCGCCCTGGCTTCCCGGATCAGCAGGCCGCCGCCGTAGGAAATGCCCAGCAGCATGCCGATGGCGGTCAGCTGCAGCGCCTCGCCGCGGATGCCCGCCAGCCGCAGCACCGGCGCCAGCCCGCGCTGCAGCCACGCCATCAGTCCCCAGGCCTTCAGCGCCTCCAGCAACCACACCAGGGCAGTGAGGATCAGGAACATCATGGCCAGCGCTTCGCCCAGCGCCATGAAGAAACCGGTCCACCCGGTGCTTTCGCCCATGGGCTGCCAGGTCGGCGCCACCGGCCGGGCCAGCCAACCCGTGGCCTTGAACACCGCATGCAGGCCCGCGGCGTAGAGCAGCCCGCCGGCCAGCCGCAGCGCCGTGGTCGGCAGCAGCGCCGGCCCGGCGCGGCGGATGATCTGCTGCTCGATGGGCAACGCGTGGGCGAACAGGACCAGCGCCGAAAACACCGTCACGTCCGCCACGCTCAGCGCCGAGGGCGGCACCAGCACGAACAGCATCACGGCCGCGTTCCACACCCCGATCAGCCAGCCGGCCAGCAGGGCCAGCGCCAGTTGGGGCGGAAGGCCGTACAGATCCATCAGCGGCGCCAGCCAGGGCGCGACCGCGGCCACTACGCCCGTGACCATCAAAACCTCGGTCACGATCGCCACCGGCACGACGATGCGCACCAGTTCCCAATAAATCTGCCATGTGGCCTGAAGTTGCTTGCGCAGGTAGCTCATCGGTCTCGTCCTTCCGGGCGGTGATCGTAGCCACAAGGCCTTGCAAGGTGCGGTCAAAAATTGCGTATTCTTCGAAGAAAATTGCAAGCCGGAATCCGCCATGCTGGACAAGATCGACCGCAAGCTGCTCAACCTGCTCCAACGCGACGCCAGCCGCACCAACGCCGCGCTGGCCGAGGCGGTGGGCCTTTCGCCGTCGACCTGCCTGCGCCGCGTGCAGCGGCTGCTGCGCGAAGGCTTTGTCGACCGCATCGTCGCCATCCTGAACCCGGCCAGGCTGGGGCGCGGGCTCAAGGCCATCGTGCTGGTGGAGCTGGCCGAGCACGGCGAGCAGGAACAGCGCCGTTTCCTGGACATGGCCGTGGCCGAACCCGCCGTCGCCCAGGCCTACGCCGTGACGGGGCGCACCGACGTGGTCCTGACGCTGCGCCTGCAGGACATGGACGAATTCGACGCCCTGTGCGAGCGGCTCTTCCGCGAAGGTTCCGGCGTGAAGCGCTTCTTCACCATGGTCGTCATCCGGACGGCGAAGGAAGACACCTCCGTCGCGCTCTGACGCCCGCCGCCCGACCGGCCGGGGCCGAGGCAGCGAAGTGCCGGCTGACTCGCCAGCGGGTTGGCCGCATGCTCCGGAATCATCGGCTTATCCGGCCCCAGGCCATTTGCAGCGGGCGCTGCCAGCTCTTCTTTCAGGAGCAACCGCACCACGGCGTGCGAACCGGGCAAGCCGCTCGGCAGAAGCCGCCTGCGCACCGCACCCCATGCAGCGTGCAACGTCCTTTCGCTTCACGGGCCTGCACGATAATGCCTGCATGGAGACACCTGAATACAAGACCGTCGGCATCGTGGGCGCGGGCGCCATGGGCCGGGGCATCGCCCAGATCGCCGCGCAGGCCGGCAGCACCGTGCTGCTGTTCGACACCCAGGCCGCCGCCATCGAGCAGGCGCGTGCCGCCATCGCGGCCCAGTGGGACCGGATGGTGGAAAAAGGCAAGCTGCCCGCCGATGCCGCCGCCGGCCACAAGGCGCGGCTGCTGCCCGCTGCCACGCTGGCCGAGCTGGAGAGTTGCGACCTGGTGGTCGAGGCCATCGTCGAGCGGCTGGACGTCAAGAAGAGCCTGTTCGCCGAGCTGGAGGGCATCGTGGGCGAGCAGGCGGTGCTGGCCACCAACACCTCGTCGCTCTCGGTCACCGCCATCGCGGCGGATCTGCAGCGCCCGCAGCGCTTTGCCGGCTACCACTTCTTCAACCCGGTGCCGTTGATGAAGGTGGTGGAAGTCATCGCCGGCCTGAAGACCGACGCCGCCGTCTGCCAGCGCCTGGCCACGTATGCGCGCCAGATGGGCCACACGCCGGTGCAGGCGGGCGACACGCCGGGCTTCATCGTCAACCACGCCGGGCGCGGCTACGGTACCGAGGCGCTGCGCATCGTCAGCGAGGGCGTGGCCGATTTCGCCACCATCGACCGCATCCTGAAGGACCAGATGGGCTTCCGCCTGGGCCCGTTCGAGCTGTTCGACCTGACGGCGCTCGACGTCTCGCACCCGGTGATGGAATCCATCTACCGCCAGTACTACGACGAGCCGCGCTACCGCCCCAGCGTGATCACCGCGCAGCGCCTGGCCGGCGGCGTGGTGGGCAAGAAGAAGGGCGAAGGTTTCTACAGGTACGACGGCGGCAGTGCCCAGGTCGCGCCCGAACCGCCGGTGCCGCAGGTGGCCGAGATGCCGCCGGTGTGGGTGTCCACCCGCGCCGCGCGCCGCGCCGAGCTGTACCAGCTGCTGAAAGACCTGGGCGCCAAGATCGAGACCGGCCAGTCGCCCTCGCCCCAGGCGCTGACGCTGGTGGCGCCGCTGGGCTTCGACATCACCACCGTGGCGGTGGTGGAGCGGCTCGATCCGGCGCGCACCGTGGGCATCGACATGCTGGTGGACGACAAGGCCACCAAACGCCGCGTGCTGGCCACCAACCCGGCCACCCGCACCGACATGCGCGACGCCGCGCACGCCCTGTTCGCCCGCGACGGCAAGGCCGTCAGCGTGATCCGCGACTCGGGCGGCTTCGTCACCCAGCGCGTGGTGGCCACCATCGTCAACATCGCGTCCGACATCTGCCAGCAGCGCGTGTGCAGCCCGCAGGATCTGGAGACCGCCGTCACGCTCGGCCTGGGCTACCCGCTCGGCCCGCTGGCCATGGGCAACCAGCTCGGGCCGGCCAATGTGCTGGAAGTGCTGTTCAACATGCAGACGGTGTACGGCGATCCGCGCTACCGCCCCAGCCCCTGGCTGCGCCGGCGCGGCGCCATCGGCCTGTCGCTGCTGCACGAGGAAAGCTGAAGCCCGGGTTTTTGAAAGAAATGACGCTGCAGCCGTCGACTGACGGGCGCAGACAGCTACAGAGACAATAGCAAACCGGATGCCCATGACCGCCGAACTGCGCTCCACCTTCGAAGGCAGCACCATGGTGCTGACCATCCACAACCCGGAGCACCGCAACGCGCTCGGCCCCGAGATGTACGCCGCCGGCGTGGAGGCGCTGGCCGCGGCCGAATCGGGCAGCGACGTGCGCGCGGTGGTCATCACCGGCGAAGGCAGCACCTTCTGCGCTGGCGGCAACCTGCAGCGCCTGCTGACCAACCGGCAGAAGCCTCCCGAGGTGCAGGCGCAGAGCATCGAGGGCCTGCACAACTGGATCGAGGCCATCCGCACCTTCCCCAAGCCGGTGGTCGCCGCGGTGGAAGGCGCGGCCGCCGGCGCCGGCTTCTCGCTGGCGCTGGCGTGCGACCTGGTCGTCGCCGCGCGCAACGCCGTGTTCGTGATGGCCTACAGCTCGGTGGCCCTGTCGCCCGACGGCGGCGGCAGCTGGAGTCTGGCGCAGGCGCTGCCGCGCCAGCTGGCCAGCGAGCTGCTGATGCTGGGCGAGCGCATTGGCGCCGAGCGGCTGCAGGCGCTGGGCCTGGTCAACCGCCTGGCCGAAAGCGGCGAGGCGCTGGCCGACGCCCTGGCCCTGGCCGACAAGCTGGGCCAGCGGGCGCCCAACGCGCTGGCCAGCGCCAAGGAGCTGCTGGGCGAGGCGCGCAGCCACAGCCTGAACCAGCACCTGGCGATGGAGCGCGACCACTTCGTGCGCAACCTGCACCACGCCAACGGCGGCATCGGCATCCAGGCCTTCCTGAACAAGCAGGTGCCGCGCTACGAATAACATGGGCCTTGCGGTCCCGCTTGCGACAAGCACGCGCCCGCCAGTCACACAAAAGACAGACATGGACGATCCGATTCTGACAATGGAGGAACGCGAGGCCATCAACCAGGGCCGCTGGTTTTCTTCCCTGTCGCCCTCGCTCAGACACGATATCCTCCGATGCGCTTCCGTCAAACGCTACGCCGATGGCGAACAGATTGGTGCACGGGGCGATCCAGCCGAACAATGGATCGCCTGCGCCAGGGGTTCGGTGCGCGTGAGTTCCACCACGCTGACGGGCAAGCAGATCACGCTGACCTACGTGGAACCGGGCATCTGGTTCGGCGACGTGTCGATGTTCGACGGCGACCGCCGCACGCACGGCACGCATGCGCATGGCGCCACCACCATCGTGCAGGTGTCGCGCAGCGATTTCGAGCGCATCCTCAAGCTGCACCCCGAGCTGTACGAGGCGCTGATCAAGCTGCAGGCGCGCCGTGTGCGCCTGCTGTTCGGCATGGTGGAAGACCTCAACACCCTGCCGCTGCGGGCGCGCCTGGCCAAGCAACTGATGCTGCTGGCGCGCAGCTACGGCAGCGCGCACCCGCAGTACCCGGGCGAGACCCGCATCCAGCTGCAGCTGGCGCAGGAAGAGCTGGCGCAGCTGCTGGGCGCCTCGCGCCAGCGCGTGAACCAGGAACTCAAGACCATGGAACGCGAAGGCGTGATCCGGGTCGAGCCCTCCGGGCTGGTGCTGCGCGACGCCAGGGCGCTGAGCAGCATCGCCGACGCCGAGGCCTGACGCGCGCGGGTGCCCCGGCGCCCGCATCCGCGCCAGCCTCTTGGCCACCTTCCGCGGCGCTGTCTGCCCGGCCATTTGAACCGGCGCGCCTGCGCGCCGCACCAGGAGTTGCCCGCGCATGAGCCAGCAGTTCGACCAGTTCGTCGGTACCCGTCCCGTCAGCGAAGCCCACGCCTTCGACACCGCCGCGCTGGAGCGCTGGCTGACCGCCCACGTGGAAGGCTTCGCCGGCCCGCTGACGGTCGAGATGTTCAAGGGCGGCCAGTCCAACCCCACCTACAAGCTGCTCACGCCCGGCCGCACCTACGTGATGCGCGCCAAGCCGGGGCCGGTGGCCAAGCTGCTGCCCTCGGCCCACGCGATCGAGCGCGAATTCGCCGTCATGCGCGGCCTGCACGGCACGGATGTGCCGGTGGCGCGCATGGATGCGCTGTGTGAAGACGAATCCGTGATTGGCCGCGCGTTCTACATCATGGAGTTCGTCGAAGGCCGCGTGCTGTGGGACCAGTCCCTGCCCGGCATGACGCCGGCCCAGCGCGGCGAGATCTACGACGAGCTGAACCGCGTGATCGCGGCGCTGCACAAGGTGGATTTCAGGGCGCGCGGGCTGGCCGGCTACGGCAAGAGCGGCAACTACTTCGAGCGCCAGATCGGCCGCTGGAGCAAGCAGTACCAGGCCTCGGTCACCCAGCCCATTCCCGAGATGGACTGGCTGATCGAATGGCTGCCCGCCCACATCCCGGATGCCGCCAGAGACGAAAACCTGGTGTCCATCGTGCACGGCGACTACCGGCTCGACAACGTGATCTTCCACCCCGCCGAGCCGCGCATCCTGGCCGTGCTCGACTGGGAGCTCTCCACGCTGGGCCATCCGCTGGCGGACTTCAGCTACCACTGCATGACCTGGCACATCCCGACCGGCACCTTCCGCGGCATCGGCGGCCTGGACCTGGTTTCGCTGGGCATCCCCAGCGAGGCCGAGTACATCCGCCGCTACTGCGAGCGCACCGGCTTCGCCACCCCCGAGTCGCTGGCCAAGGACTGGAACTTCTACCTGGCCTACAACATGTTCCGCATCGCCGCCATCCTGCAGGGCATCGCCAAGCGGGTGGAAGCCGGCACGGCCAGCAGCGCGCAGGCCCGGGCCAGCGGCGCGGGCGCCCGGCCGATGGCCGAGCTGGCCTGGGGATTCGCTCAAAAAGCATAGCTGCCTGCGCCCGCCACACAAGGGCTGGCGCCATTTTTGATTATCAAGAGGAGATCGCCATGGAATTCGATTACAGCCCCAAGGTCAAGGAGATGCAGGCCAAGCTGCTGGCCTTCATGGACGAGCACGTCTACCCCAACGAGAACGTGTTCTTCGACGAGATCGCCGCCAACCGGGCCAAGGGCAACGCCTGGGTGCCGACAAAGATCGTCGAAGAACTCAAGCCCAAGGCCCGCGCCGTGGGCCTGTGGAACCTGTTCCTGCCCAGGTCGCCGCGCGCGCCCGAAGGCCTGTCCAACCTCGAGTACGCGCCGCTGTGCGAGATCATGGGCCGCGTGCCCTGGGCGTCCGAGGTGTTCAACTGCTCCGCACCCGACACCGGCAACATGGAGACCATCGAGCGCTACGGCTCCGAGGCCAACAAGGACCAGTGGCTGGAGCCGCTGCTGAAGGGCGAGATCCGCTCCGCCTTCCTGATGACCGAGCCCGCCGTGGCCTCGTCGGACGCCACCAACATCGAATGCCGCATGGAACGCCAGGGCGACGAGTACGTGATCAACGGCCGCAAGTGGTGGTCGTCCGGCGCCGGCGACCCACGCTGCGCCGTGTACGTGGTGATGGGCAAGACCGACCCCGAGGCCGCGCGCCACGCCCAGCAGTCCATGATCCTGGTGCCGGCCAACGCCAAGGGCGTGAAGGTGCTGCGCCCGCTCACCGTGTTCGGCTACGACGATGCGCCGCACGGCCACATGGAGGTCGAGCTGAAAGACGTGCGCGTGCCCGCCGACAACCTGCTGATGGGCGAAGGCAAGGGCTTCGCCATCGCCCAGGGCCGCCTGGGCCCGGGCCGCATTCACCACTGCATGCGCTCCATCGGCGCCGCCGAGCGTGCGCTGGAACTGATGTGCAGGCGCCTGGATGCCCGGGTGGCCTTTGGCAAGCCGATTTCGCAGCAAGGGGTGTGGCGCGAGCGCATTGCCGAATCGCGCTGCATGATCGAGCAGGCCCGCCTGCTCACGCTGAAGGCTGCCTACATGATGGACACCGTGGGCAACAAAGTGGCCCAGGCCGAGATCGCGATGATCAAGATCGTGGCGCCCAACATGGCCACCCGCATCATCGACTGGGCCATGCAGGCGTACGGCGGCGCGGGCATCAGCGGCGACACGCCGCTGGCCTACAGCTACGCCCATCAACGGACGCTGCGCTTTGCCGATGGCCCGGACGAAGTGCACCGCAACGCGCTGGCCAAGCTGGAGCTCGCCAGGTACGCGGCCAACCCCAAGGCCGTGGAGATGCCGATCACGCGCGGCAGCTGAGCCGGCTCGCTCGGCCAGGGGTCAAGCATGTTTTGAGGCTGCGGCCAGCGTCCAGCGGGCGCAGGCAGCCATCAAATCTGTAGCAACCAGGAAACGGCGCCCACGTGGCGCCGTTCTTCTTGGAGCCCCTGCATGGGCTTGCCGGCCCTGCCTGCACGATCCGCCGCGCATCGGCACAATGGCGCGTCGTTTCCCCATCCACTCTCACCCATCCCACGCCGGAGCCTTCGATGATCGACCTCTATTCCTGGGCCACGCCCAACGGCCACAAGGTGCACATCATGCTGGAGGAGTGCGGCCTGCCCTACCGCGTGCACGGCATCGACATCGGCAAGGGCGAGCAGTTCGCGCCCGAATTCCTGGCCATCAGCCCCAACAACAAGATTCCGGCCATCGTCGACCCCGAGGGGCCGGACGGCCAGCCGATCTCGCTGTTCGAGTCCGGCGCCATCCTGCTCTACCTGGCCGGCAAGACCGGCCGCTTCCTGCCGCAGGACGTGCGCGGCAAATACCAGACGCTGGAGTGGCTGATGTTCCAGATGGGCGGCGTGGGCCCCATGCTCGGGCAGGCGCATCACTTCCGCATCTACGCGCCGGAGAAGCTGCCCTACGCCGTGGACCGCTACACCAACGAGGCCAGGCGCCTGTACGGCGTGATGGACCGGCAGATCGCATGCACCGGCGCCTACATGGCCGGCAGCGACTACACCATCGCCGACATCGCCATCTTCCCCTGGCTGCGCAGCTGGCAGAACCAGGGCATCGACTGGGCTGATTTCCCCGCGCTCAAGGCCTGGTTCGACCGCGTGGAGGCACGCCCGGCCGTGCAGCGCGGCGTGCAGGTGCTGGCCGACCGCCGCAAGCCCTTCCGCACCGAGGCCGAAAAAGAAGTGCTGTTCGGCAAGGCGCAGTACCAGCGCCGTTGATACCGCGGGGTCATCGCACCAGTCGGCACGGTAGAATGCGCGCTTCGTCGGAGCGTAGCGCAGCCTGGTAGCGCATCTGCTTTGGGAGCAGAGGGTCGCGAGTTCGAATCCCGCCGCTCCGACCACTTTTCTTCTTGCATCCGGGCCCGTGGCGTGTTCGGGCTATCGGAACCCGTTCATGGTCTCGGCAGCTTCACTGCCCGTAGCTCAGCTGGATAGAGCAACGGCCTTCTAAGCCGTGGGTCGGGGGTTCGAGCCCCTCCGGGCAGGCCATCATGACAGCGGTGTTTCAGTTTCATGACGCGATAGATTCGCGCGTGAACATTGGCTAGCATTTCCGTTTCGGATTTGCGGGCCTCCCCCAAGGGGCCACACTTTTCCCACACGCGCGGCATCCCTGTTCTCACGGGGCGTGCGGCTGTGTGTCCAATCCACCAGCAACCTGCATCACCACCCCATGCGAGCCATCAAAGAAGCCCGGAAGTACATCGAGCGCCACCCGGACCATACCGACGCCAAGACGCTGTCGCAACTGGTGCTCGCCCTGGAATCGGAGGGTACGTTCGGCATCACCGGCCTCTACGACCTGGGCTACGAGCGCTTCCGCCTGGCGCTGCAGATCCTGGAGGAATGGCGCCTGGACCGCCACTACGCGAGCAAGGCGCGCCTGCTCGACCTGTCACTGCAGATGGCCAAACACGCACCCGCCGGCGGCAAGGATGACAAGAAGAAACCCGCCGCTGACCAGGCGCCCGTGAAGGAAGAGAAAAAAGCCGAAAAAAAGGACGACAAGGGCGACAAGGGCGACAAGAAGACCGAGCGCAAGGACGCCAAATAGGCTGCGGCGGCGTGGCGCTGTCGGTGCCTGCCCTGCCCACCGGCTTCAGAAGACGTCGCGCCCGGGCAGCCGCGCCAGCAGGCGCAGATCGTCGCCCACCCGCTCGACCGATTGCCATTGCAGCGCCTGCGTGTCGGTCAGCTGCTCGAAAGGCCCGATCGCGGCGATGCCCGCGCCTTCGCCCATCAGCCGGGGCGCCAGGTAGACCAGCAGCTCGTCCACCAGGCCTTCGCGCAGCAGCGAACCGTTGAGCTTGAAGCCGGCCTCCACATGCAGATCGTTGACCTCGCGCCGGCCCAGGTCACGCAGCATGTCGTCCAGCGCCACCTTGCCGGCCGGATTGGGCAGGCAGATCACCGCGGCGCCCTGTGCCTCCAGGGCTTGCTGCCGCGCCGCATCAGCTGACGCGGTGTAGACCAAGACACGGCGCTCCGGCACCGTCCAGAGCTTGGCATTCAGGGACAGCTCCAGGCGGCTGTCGATCACCACCAGATCCGGCTGGCGAAGCGACGGCTGCGCCAGGCGCACGTTCATCAGCGGATCGTCCTCGAGCACGGTGCCGATGCCCGTCAACACAGCGCCGGCACGCGCGCGCCAGGCATGGCCGTCGGCGCGCGCGGCTTCCGAGGTGATCCACTGGCTCACGCCGTTGGGCAAGGCCGTGCGGCCGTCCAGCGAGCATGCCGCCTTCATGCGCACCCAAGGCGTGCCGCGCACTATGCGGCTGAAAAAGCCTAGGTTCAGTTCGCGCGCCTCAGCCGCGCCCTGGCCCACCTCGACGACCACGCCAGCCGCACGCAGGCGCGTGAAACCTTGACCCGCCACCAGCGGGTTGGGGTCCTCCAGGCTGGCCACCACGCGCGCCACCCCGGCCGCCGCCAAGGCATCACAGCAAGGGCCCGTACGGCCGTGGTGCGCGCAAGGTTCCAGCGTGACATAGGCGGTGGCACCGCGTAGCGCGTGCCCAGCGGCCTGCGCAGCGCGCAGCGCCATGATCTCGGCATGCGGCCCGCCCACCTGCTGCGTGTGCCCGGCACCCAGCACGGCCCCGTCCGGCCCCACCAGCACGCACCCCACAGCCGGGTTGGGCCTGCTCAGCGGCAGCGCCAGGCGGGCCTGCGCCAAAGCCAGCGCCATCATCGATTCATCGGCTTGCGACATGCGGCGATTCTGCATGAGTACCCAAGCGACCCGGCGCGAAGCATGCCCCGTAGGCCACGGCCCCGCCTGCATCCGGAAGCACCAAAGAAAAAGGCTTCGCTGCAACAAAAATAGCAGCGAAGCCTTATAGATTGGCGGAGTGGACGGGACTCGAACCCGCGACCCCCGGCGTGACAGGCCGGTATTCTAACCGACTGAACTACCACTCCGCGTCGGTGTGACGTTTGCTTCTTGCGAAGCCAAGTGCCACAAAACTTGGCGACCCTACGGGGATTCGAACCCCGGTACTCACCGTGAAAGGGTGATGTCCTAGGCCTCTAGACGATAGGGTCAAAACCTTGAACGTTCTCGACAAACCTGGTGGAGGTAAGCGGGATCGAACCGCTGACCTCTTGCATGCCATGCAAGCGCTCTCCCAGCTGAGCTATACCCCCTCTCGGGTGTCGAGCCCTGCATTATATGCTGAAAATTGGACTGCGCGAAAGACCTTCGCATGGTGGCGTTGCAAATCGATGAGCCGGCGCCAGAACCGCCTTGGCTCCGCCGGGGCACAGTCGGTCAACGCAGCCTGACCTTGGCCGTGGGATCGGCCACCAGGAAATGCTCCGGATCCGGAAGGGTGGTCATCGGCACCTGCATCTCGGCAGGCGGAATCTGCTCGGTGAAGCCTTCGAGCGTGCCCATCGAACGCTGGTCGCGGCGCGCCACCGGGGCGCTCATCATGTAAGCGGCGCTCAGCCGCGTCAGCGCGTGCAGGGCGTCCCAGTGCGAGCGCTCCTGCGCGTGCGAAGCATCGGCACCAAAGCCGATCAGCGCGGCACGGATGTCGTTGCCCGCCTCCACCGCCGCGGCGGAATCTGAACGGTAGAAGCGGAACACGTCGCGCCGGTGCGGAATGCCATGCGCCTGCGCCAGATCGATCAGCTTGTGCGTCAGGTGGAAATCAAACGGGCCGGACATGTCCTGCATGCAGATGGTCGCCTCGTGCTCGCTGGTGTTCTGGCCCGGCGCGGCGATGGCGATGTCCAGGCTCACCATCTCGGCGATGTCGCCGTGCAGCGCCGCCGAAGAGCCCGAGCCCACTTCTTCGGTGATGGTGAAAAGCGGGTGCACGTCCACCGGCAGTTCGCGGCCTGCATCGACCAGCGCCTTGCAGGCGCACAGCAGCGCCGCCACCGCTGCCTTGTCGTCCAGGTAGCGCGAGTTGATGTAGCCATTGGGCGAGATCTCGATCTGAGGATCGAACGCCACCCAGTCGCCCACATTGATGCCTGCAGCCATCAGGTCTTGGGCGGAGTTGGCCTGCACGTCCACGCGCACCTCGACGTGCTCCCAGCCCACCGGTTGCGTGTCGATCTCGTCGCCAAAGGCGTGACCGGATGTCTTGAGCGGCAGGCAGGTGCCGCGCAACTGCTGTGTGTCGGTGAAGATCGTGAGGCGACCACCTTCGGCGAAACGCGCCGACCAGTGTCCGATGGGCACCACACCGAGTCGCCCGTTCGGCTTGATGCGATGCACCATCGCGCCCAGCGTGTCCAAGTGGGTGACGATGGCGCGCGCAGGCTTGCTTTCGCGCCCGCGCAGCGTCGCCCGGATGGCGCCGCGACGCGTGACCTCGTACGGCAGGCCTATGGCCTCCAGCCGCGCCGCGGTGTAGCGCACCACGCCATCGGTCAGCCCCACCGGGCTCGGTATGGCCATCAGCTGGAGCAGGGTCTCCTCCAGAAAGCTGTGGTCGATATCGGGCAGGGTGTGGTCAGGACTGCGCTGGCTCATGTCGCTCCTTCAATACGTGTGGTGGGAAACAGCAGATCGACGAAGCGCTGGGCGGTCGGCTGCGGCTCATGGTTGGCCAGGCCGGGCCGCTCGTTGGCTTCGATGATCACGTAGTCGGTGCCGTCGACGGCAGGCACCAGCAGGTCGAGCCCGGTGACGGGAATCTCGAGCGCGCGCGAGGCCTGCTCGGCGGCTGCGCGCAATACCGGGTGCAACCGGTCGGTGACGTCGTGGATGGTGCCGCCGGTGTGCAGGTTGGCGGTGCGGCGCACCGTCAGCGCCTCGCCGGCCGGCAGGACGTCGTCTATGGCGTGACCCGCCGCTGCCACGCAGCGCCGTGTCTCCGCATCCAGCGGAATGCGTGATTCGCCACCCGTGGCAGCCGCTCGCCGGCGGCTTTGCTTGCGTATCAGCGCCTCGATGCTGGACTGCCCGTCGCCCACCACGGCAGCCGCTCGCCGCACGGCTGCAGCGACCACCTGGTGCCCGATCACCAGCACGCGCAGATCCTGCCCGGCGCAATACTGCTCCAGCAGTACACGGTCGCCATACCGGCGGGCGCGCTGGATCGCCTCGATCACATCCTCAGGCGTGCGCAGGTCCACACTGATACCGTGACCCTGCTCGCCATCGACAGGCTTGACGACCACGCTGCGCTGCGCCGCCAGAAAGGCCGCGTTCTCCTCGGCGCTACCTGCCAGTTGCTGCGCCGGTACGCGCAGACCGGCCGCGGCCAGCACGCGGTGCGTCACGCGCTTGTCCGCGCAGCGGCTCATCGCCACCGCGCTCGTCAATTCCGACAGCGATTCGCGGCACAGCACGCTGCGCCCACCGTGGCTCAGGCGAAAGTAGCCGTTCTCGGCATCGACGATCTCCACCCGCACACCGCGCCGGCGGGCCTCATCGACGATGATCCGCGCATAGGGGTTGAACTTGCTGTCCTCGCTGGCCGAAAGCTCGCTGAAAAGAGGTTCGTTGATGGCGTTGCGCCGCTTGACCGCGAACACCTGCGTGGGCTGGAAGCCGAGCTTCAGGTACAGGTCGATGGCCGAACGGTTGTCATGCAGCACCGAGAGGTCCATGAAGGCGCGGCCGCGCGCCTGAAACTGCTCGGCCAGGTAGCGCGTCAGCGCCTCGCCCACGCCCGGATGGGCCGACTGCGGCGCCACCGCCAGGGCCCACAGGCTGGAGCCGGCTTCCGATTCGTCGTCTCCGAACGCCTGGGCATGGTCCAGGCCCATGGCCACGCCAATCACTTCGCCGCTGCTGCGGTCTTCTGCCAGCACGTACTGCAGCGCGCGATCGGCGCGCTGCCCCCACACCAGCGCCGGATCCACCGGCACCATGCGCCGCGCGCGGTAGATCGCGTTGATGGCGGACAAGTCGGCGCGCGAACGCAACCGCCGCACCGTGAAGCCTTTACGGCGCGCGGGCGCCGGCTGGTAGTTCCCCAGCCAGAGCCGGAACGATTCGGAAGGATCGACGAACAGGCGCTGCGGCGCCGTCGCCACGACCACGTGCGGCTTGTCCACATAGAAGGCGATGTCGCGCTGGTCGTTGCGCTCATCCAGCAGCGCGGCGGCGATGTCCTGGGGTTGGGCAAAAGTGTGGCCGGCGAGCAGCCGCCCCCAACCGCATTCGATGATGCGGCCTGCGGGTGACTCCGCGGCCCGCCCTCCTGGCGGTGTGGCGGCCTGCGGCAATCGCCGTCTGGCCAGCCGAACACCGCGCTTGATCTGACTGCGAATGATCATGAGGGGTCAATGCCTCCTAGTGCAGGTGGGTCTGCAGCCACCACTCCAGCAGGCCGAGCTGCCAGAGCTTGGAGCCGCGCAGCGGCGTGATGTGCGCAGCCGGATCGGTGAGCAGCATGTCCACGTAGTCCTGCCTGAACAGGCCCCGCTCGCGCGCAGCGCGGCTGGTCAGCGCGTCCTTCACGCTTTCCAGCACCGTGCCCTGCAGGTACTTCAGCGCCGGCACCGGGAAATAACCCTTGGGCCGGTCGATGACCTCCGAGGGAATCACCTGCCGCGCCGCTTCCTTGAGGATGCCCTTGCCACCGCCGGCCAGCTTGTGGCGCGCGGGGATGCGGGCCGCCAGCTCCACCAGCTGGTGGTCGAGGAACGGCACGCGAGCCTCCAGGCCGAACGCCATCGTCATGTTGTCCACGCGCTTCACCGGGTCGTCCACCAGCATCACCGTGGTGTCGATACGCAGCGCCTGGTCCACCGGGTCAGTCGCGCCTGGTGCCGCAAAACGCTGGGCCACGAAGTTGCCCGAAGCGTCGGGGCCGAGGTAGCGGTCCTGCACCACACGCCGGTACTCGTCGTAATCCCGGTCGCGGAAGGCCTTCAGGTAGTCGGCCACCGGCGCCTGGCTGCCGTCGAGCTCCTGGTACCAGTGGTAGCCGCCGAACACCTCGTCCGCGCCCTGGCCGCTCTGTACCACGCGGCTGTGGCGCGACACCGCCTCGGAGAGCAGGTAGAAGCCGATGCAGTCGTGGCTGACCATCGGCTCACTCATGGCACCAATCGCCTCGGGCAAGCGTGTGAGCAGCTCCTTCTCCGGCACGAAGATCTTCTCGTGCACGGTCCCGAAGCGCCTGGCGACGATGTCGGCGTACTCGAACTCGTTGCCTTTCTCGCCGCCCACGTCCTCGAAGCCGACGTTGTAGGTGCGCAGCCCCTGCACGCCGGCCTCCACCATCAACCCGACAATGAGGCTCGAATCCACCCCGCCGGAAAGCAGGGCCCCCACCGGCACATCGGCCACCAGGCGGCGCTGCACGGCACCACACAGCGCGTCGAGCAGGATGTCGCGCCATTCGTCGAAGGAACGCGATTCGTCTGCCTGGCTGCGCGCGTAGTCGAGCGACCAGTAGGTCTTCTCGCTGCGCCGCCCGTCGGCCGCCACACGCATCAGCGTGCCCGGCGCCAGCTTCCGTACACCAGCCACAATGGAGCGCGGCGGCGGCACGACCGCGTGGAACGACAGGTAGTGATTCAGACCCTCTGTATCGATGGTCGTGTCCACGTCGCCACCGGCCAGCAGGGCCGGCAAGGTCGAGGCAAAGCGCAAGCGCCCCGGCCGCTCGGTCCAGTACAAGGGCTTGATGCCCAACCGGTCGCGCCCCAGCAGCACGTGGCCGCTCTCCTGCTCCCACAGGGCGAACGCGAACATGCCGTTCAGCCGCGAGACGAAGTCCTCGCCCCAGGCGTGGTAGGCCTTCAGCAGCACCTCGGTATCGCCGTGCGAACGGAAGCGGTAACCCTTGCCTTCCAGCTCGCGCCGCAGTTCGGGATGGTTGTAGATGGCGCCATTGAAGACCATGCCCAGACCCAGCATCGGATCGAACATCGGCTGGGCCGAGCCCTGCGACAGGTCCATGATCTTGAGCCGCCGGTGCCCGAACCCGATGCGGTCCTGGACGAACAGGCCGCTGGCATCGGGCCCGCGCGGGGCCTGGATTGAGGTCATGCGCGAGAGCGCCTCGACATCGACGGAACCGCCGTCGAAACGGATTTCTCCTGCTAGGCCACACATGCGTGGACAGCCACCTTTCTCGTGGATGTCAGGCAGGCAGGGAAACTCGCTGAGCCCTAGGACACGCCCCGTGGGCCCACCAGCGCCCGGCGCCGCATCTGACGCGCGCGCTGATCGGGGCACCGGGACGAGCGCCAAGTGGCTCGCCCGAACGAGACAAGTCGCTGCCGCCCGGCATGGGCACCAACGCGACTGGAAAGAAGCCGGAGGAAGCTGGCGAGCCCAGAATCAGGCCCTGTCCTCACTTGCAACGCGGTGCTGCGACGCAGACACGCGGAGTTGGACAAATGGATGGGAAGCTGTAGATTTTAACAGCCCAGGCGCTCCAAGACAAGTTCGCGCCTGTGCAAGGCCAGCACGGCGTCCAGCGACGGCGTCTGCGGCGTGCCCATCACCAGCACGCGCACCGGCATGGCCAGCTGCGGCATCTTGAACTGATGGTCGGCCAGCACCTGCTTGATGGCCGCGGCAATGGAGGTCGCATCCCAGGCCACACCTGCCAGACGTTCGCGCAGTGCGGCAATGGCGGGCTTGACGGCGTCGGTCACGTGCCTGGCCAGGTCGTCGGCGGTGGGCGTGACGTCGCGGTAGAACGCCTGCGCCCAGTCGGCCAGCGCCACGGTGGTGTCGCAGCGGTCCTTGAACAGGCCGCAGATGGCGGGCAGACGCTCGTCGGCGGCAATGCCCCGTGCCTCGAGTTGCGCGGCCACCAGCGGCGCCAGCGCCGCGTCGGCCATGGCCTTGAGGTGCTGGGCGTTCACCCAGCGCAGCTTGGCGTCGTCAAAGCGGCCGGCACTGGTGCCCAGGTGGTCAAGGTTGAACCACTGCAGGAATTGCTCGCGGCTGAAGATCTCGTCGTCGCCGTGGCTCCAGCCCAGGCGCGCGAGGTAGTTGATCATGGCGTCGGGAAGGAAGCCTTCGTCGCGGTACTGCGTGACCGCCTTGGCGCCGTGGCGCTTGCTCATCTTCTCGCCCTGCTCGTTCAGCACGGTGGGCAGGTGGGCATAGACCGGCGGCTCGTAGCCGAGCGCACGGAAGATGTTGATCTGGCGCGGCGTGTTGTTCACGTGGTCGTCACCGCGGATCACGTGGGTGATGCGCATGTCGATGTCGTCGACCACCACGCAGAAGTTGTAGGTGGGCGTGCCATCGGGGCGGGCGATCACCAGGTCGTCGAGTTCGTCGTTGGCGATCTCCACCCGGCCCTTGACCTTGTCGTCCCAGGCCACCATCCCTTCCTGCGGGTTGCGGAAGCGCAGCACAGGTTGCACGCCTTCGGGCACCGGGGGCAGCACCTTGCCACGACCGGGGCGCCAGGTGCCGTCGTAGCGCGGCTTCTGTTTGGCCGCCATCTGGCGCTCGCGCAGGGCATCCAGCTCCGCCACGCTCATGTAGCAGGGGTAGACGTAGCCGGCCGCCTGCAGCTGCGCCAGCACTTCCTTGTAGCGCGTCATGCGCTGCATCTGGTAGAACGGGCCTTCGTCGGGCGTCATGCCCAGCCATGCCATGCTCTCCAGGATGACGTCCACGGCGGCCTGCGAGGAGCGCTCGGTGTCGGTGTCCTCGATGCGCAGGATGAAATCACCGCCCTGCGAGCGCGCAAACGCCCACGGGTACAGGGCCGAGCGGATGTTGCCCAGGTGGATGAAGCCGGTGGGCGACGGCGCGAAGCGCGTGCGCACCCGCTTGGCGGGAACTTCTTTTTCAGGCATTTTGGGGATTTTGTCCTTGCGCAGCGGGCGCAGGCAGCTATTTATAGTATAGCAAACGAGGCTCGGTCAAGCCAGTGTATCCAGCCCGCGCGACAGGTCGGCCAGGATGTCCGGCACGTGTTCCAGCCCAACGGCAAGGCGGATCAGACCCTGCACCACGCCCGCGGCCAGCCGCTGCGCCTCCGACAGGCGCCCGTGCGAGGTGCTGGCCGGATGGCAGATGATGCTTTTGACGTCGCCCAGGTTGGTGGCGATGCTGCACACCCGGGTGCTGTCGATCACATGGAACGCGCGTCGGCGCGCCTGCTCGGGGTGGTCGGCCTTGACGGAAAACGAGATCACCGCGCCGCCGACGCCGTCTTGCTGCGCCATGGCCAGCGCGTGCTGCGGGTGCGAAGGCAGGCCAGGGTAGAACACGCGCTCCACCGCCGGATGCCGCTCCAGCCACTGTGCGATCTCCAGCGCGTTGGCGCTTTGCGCCCGCACCCGCACCGACAGCGTTTCCATGCCCTTTTGCACCACCCAGGCGTTGAACGGCGACAGCACCATGCCGGCCGAGCGGATCAGCGGCGCGAACACGCCGTCCACCAGCTTCTGCGAGCCGCAGATGGCGCCGGCCATCACGCGGCCCTGGCCGTCGAGGTATTTGGTGCCGGAATGGATCACCAGATCGGCGCCCAGTTCGAGCGGACGCTGCAGCACCGGGGTGGCGAAGCAGTTGTCCACCGCCAGCAGCGCGCCGGCATCGTGGGCGATGGCGGCGAGTGCCCGGATGTCGCACACCTCCGTCAGCGGGTTGGTGGGCGTCTCGGCGAACAGCAGCCGCGTGGTCGGGCGCACCGCGGCCCGCCATTGCGCGACGTCGGTCTGAGAGACGAAGTCGGTCTCGACGCCGAACTTGCCGAACTCGCTGCCCAGCAGCTTGATGGTGGAGCCGAACATCGACTGCGAGCAGATCACGTGGTCGCCCGCCTTGAGCAGCCCCATCGCCATCAGCAGGATGGCCGACATGCCGCTGGCGGTACCGATGGCGGCCTCGGCACCTTCGAGCGCCGCCAGGCGCCGCTCGAAGCCCGTCACCGAGGGGTTGCTGGTGCGCGAGTAGGTGTAGCCCTCTTCCTCGCTGGCGAAGCGCCGCGCCGACGACTCGGCATCGGGCTGGACGAAGCAGCTGGTCAGGTACAGCGCCTCGGAGTTCTCGCCGTACTGGGAGCGCGCCACGCCGGCGCGCACGGCCAGGGTGTCGGGGTGCAGATGGTCAGGTAGCTCTCGATCGGTCACGGTACTGCTGCTTTCTTTTGTTCGCCATCAGACGGCCACCCGCGAAGGCGGTGCGTCTTCCTCGTCCTCGCTGTCGTCCTGCGACTGGGCGCGCTGCTGCTGCATGCGGGCGATGTCGCTCGCGCTCACGTCGCCGGTGACGTAGGTGCCGTCGAAGCACGAGGCCTCGAACTGCTGCACGGCCGGGTTGAGCGAGCCGATGGCGCGCTTCATGGCGTCCACGTCCTGGTAGATCAGCGCGTCGGCGCCGATCAGCTCGCGCACCTCCTCGGCCGTGCGGCCGTGTGCCACCAGTTCCTCGGCCGTGGGCATGTCGATGCCGTACACGTTGGGGTAGCGCACCGGCGGCGCGGCGCTGGCCAGATAGACCTTGCGCGCGCCGGCTTCGCGCGCCATCTGCACGATCTCGCGGCTGGTGGTACCACGCACGATGGAATCGTCCACCAGCAGCACGTTGCGACCCTCGAACTCGCTGCCGATGGCGTTGAGCTTCTGGCGCACCGATTTCTTGCGCACCGCCTGGCCCGGCATGATGAAGGTGCGGCCCACGTAGCGGTTCTTCACGAAGCCTTCGCGGTAAGGTTTACCGAGCAGGTGCGCCAGTTGGGTGGCGCTCGGGCGGCTGGATTCGGGAATGGGGATCACCACGTCGATCTCGCTCGGCGGCACGGCCGAAACCACGCGCTGCGCCAGCATCTCGCCCAGATTCAGACGCGCCTGGTAAACCGACATGCCGTCCAGCACGGAATCGGGCCGCGCCAGATAGACGAACTCGAAGATGCAGGGCGACAGCTGGGTTTTCTCGGCGCACTGGCGGGCGTGGAAGCGGCCGTCCTGGGTGATGAAGATCGCCTCGCCGGGCGCCACGTCGCGCTCGAACTGATGGCCCGTGCCCTCCAGCGCGACCGATTCACTGGCCACCATGAAGGTGCCGTCGGCGCTGCGGCCAAAGCACAGCGGCCGGATGCCGTACGGATCGCGGAACGCCAGCACCCCGTGGCCGGCGATCTGCGCAATCACCGCGTACGAGCCGCGCACGCGCCGGTGCACGCCCGCCACCGCCGCAAACACCTCCGCCGGCGTCAGCGTGAGCCCGCGCGAGACGCGCTCCAGCTCATGGGCCAGCACGTTGAGCAGCACCTCGGAGTCGCTCTCGGTGTTGGTGTGGCGGTGGTCGGTGGAGAACAGCTCGGCCTGCAGGGCGGTGGCGTTGGTCAGGTTGCCGTTGTGCGCCAGCACGATGCCGAAGGGCGCGTTCACGTAAAAGGGCTGCGCCTCTTCCTCGCTGTAGGCGTTGCCGGCCGTGGGGTAGCGCACCTGGCCGATGCCGGTGTTGCCGGGCAGCGCACGCATGTTGCGCGTGCGGAACACGTCGCGCACCATGCCCTTGGCCTTGTGCATGAAGAACTTGCGGTCGTGCTGGGTGACGATGCCCGCAGCGTCCTGCCCGCGGTGCTGCAGCAGCAGCAACGCGTCGTAGATGAGCTGGTTCACGGGTGCGCTGCTGACAACGCCGACGATTCCACACATGGTCAGGTTTCCGGAAGGTCCGCCGCAAACGCGCGGAAGGCCAAATTATGAAGGCCGTGCGCCGCCGGCGCACGACCGGGGTCGTCCGGCAGGTGGCTCACACCGACTGCTCCTTGCCGCCCGGCAGTGGGAGCCAGGGATGGAGTTCGAGCAGCGCCTGGTCCAGCCAGCGGGCGCCGGTCGATTCGGTCCACCAGGTGGCCTGGCGTGCAGGCGTCAGGCTGACGAGAACGGCCGCCACCAGCAGCAGCGCCAGGCCGCGCGCCAGGCCGAACACGGCACCGAACAGCCGGTCCACCGGCCGCACCCCCAGCGCCTTGACGCCGCGCCGCGCCAGCCAGGCCACCATGCCGCCCAGAAAAGCGGTGGCGATGAACAGCAGCACGAAACCCACGCCATAACGCATGGCGTCGCTGGCCTCGCCCATGGGCAGCCAGCCGCCAACCACGTCGGCGCCCCAGCGAGCCACGAGGAACGCCGCTACCCAGCCGGCCAGCGAGAGCACCTCGTACAGCAAACCGCGCCAGAGCCCCAGCAGCAGCGACGCCGTCAGGACCACCAGAAAAATCCAGTCCAGGCCCGTCATGAGTGGGCGGCGGCGCGTCTCAGAGCGGAATGACCGACGCGCCCAGGCCGGCGCGCTTGAGCTTGGCTGCCGCCTGCTCCGCCGCTTCGCGGGAAGCGAACGGCCCGGCCCGCACGCGCGTGCGCTTGCCGGCCTTGGTGTTGACGTCCTGGGTGAAGGTGGACACCCCCGCGCCCTGCGCCTTCTGCCGGGCGGTGCTCACGCCGGAGGACTCGGCGTAGGCACCAATCTGAACCACGAAGCGGCCGCCGCCGGCAGCGGCCGTGTGAGCCTGCTGCGCCGCCTTGGCAGCGGCCTTGCCGGGGTTGCGGCCCTCCAGCAGCGCCTTGGCGCGCGCCGCGTCCTCGGCCTTCTTGCGCGCGGCCTGCTCGGCATCGCGCTCGGCGCGGGCCTTGGCCTGCTCGGCGGCCTTGGCTTCGCGCTCCTTGCGGGCCTGTTCGGCTTCGCGGGCCTGCGCCGCGTCGCGTTCGGCGCGGGCGGCCGCAGCGTCATCGGTGGCGGTCGGGGTAGTGACAGGTGCCGACGGGCGCGCTGTGTCGGCCGCCTTCTCCGCAGGCTTGGCGGCGGGCTTCTCCGGCGCCTGCTCCACCGGCTTGGTCGCCGGCACCTCGCCCGCGGGCACCACCTGCTCGCGGCTGTCCAGGCTGGCCCCCGTGACCACTTCGCCGCGCGAAGCGGCAGCAGGCGGGGCCAGCGGAGCGGCTTCGTTGCGGTCGGGGATGATGATGGGCGCGTTCACCGCCACCGGACGCGGCTGGGTGTCGAACACCAGCGGAAAGCCGATCACGGCAGCCAGCACCAGCACCACGGCGCCGATCAGCCGGTGGCGCGCCCGGCGGCGCATGGCATCGACGGTTTCGGCCTCGGCAGCGGCGGCGTTCTTGCCGGACGACTTGCGGCCGGCAGGCGCGGCAGCTTCCGGCGCGCCGCCGGACTTGCGAAACTTGAAGAAAGCCATGAATGCGGGTCAGCGAGAGGTTGGCTGGCCAGTGGGGCCAGGCTTCACGGACGCCAGTCCGTGCTCCAGCACGCCCCCCACGGTGTAGAACGATCCGAGGACCACGATTCTATCAGCCGGCTCTGCAGCGCCCCTGGCGGCAGCCAGTGCCTGCTGCGGGTCGGCGAAGCCTTGCGCAATGGCATCCTGGCGCCGCGTCAGCCCCTGCCAGAGCGCCTGCAGCGCCCCGGCACTGGCCGCCCTGGCCGTGGGCAGGTCGGTGAAATACCAGCGGTCGACCAGCGGGTCGAGCCGCTCCAGCATGGGCGCCAGGTCCTTGTCGGCCATGGCACCGAACACGGCGTGGGTGGTGGGGTAGAAGCCCATGGCGTCCAGGTTGGCCACCAGCGCCGCCACCGCGTGCGGGTTGTGGGCCACATCCAGCACCAGGGCCGGCTGGCCCGGCAGCACCTGGAAGCGGCCGGGCAGTTCCACCAGGGCCAGCCCGCTGCGCACCGCCTGCGCGGTGACCGGCAGGCGCGGACGCAGCGCTTCCAGCGCCGCCAGCGCGCCCGATGCGTTGGCCAGTTGGTTGGCGCCGCGCAGCGCGGGATAGGCCAGACCGGCGTAGCGCCGCTCGCGGCCTTGCCAGTTCCATTGCTGGCGATCGCCCGTGTAGCGGAAGTCGTGCCCCAGCAGCCACAGATCGGCGCCGATCTCCCGCGCATGGTCGATCACGCTTTGCGGCGGTTGCGGATCGCTGACGACGGCCGGGCGCCCGGTGCGCAGGATGCCGGCCTTCTCGCGCCCGATCTGCTCGCGCGTGTCACCCAGCAGTTCGGCGTGGTCGATGTCGATGCTGGTGATGATGGCGCAGTCGGCATCGACGATGTTGACGGCATCCAGCCGTCCGCCCAGCCCCACCTCGAGGACGATCACGTCCAGCCCGGCACGCGACAGCGCTTCCAGGATGGCGAGCGTGGTGAATTCAAAGTAGGTCAGCGTCGTTTCGCCCCTGGCCCGCTCCACGCAGGCGAAGCCAGCTATCAATTCAGAAGCATCGATGGGCTGACCCAGCACCCGGCAGCGCTCCTCGAAATCGACCAGGTGCGGCGAGGTATAGACCCCGGCGCGAAACCCGGCGCGCAGCAGGATCGCCTCCAGCATCGCGCAGGTGGAGCCCTTGCCGTTGGTGCCGGCCACGGTGATCACCGGCGCCTCGATGCGCAGGCCCATGCGGCTGGCCACGGCGCGCACGCGCTCCAGGCCCATGTCGATAGGTCGCGCGTGCAGCCGCTCGGCATGTGCCAGCCACTCTTCCAAGGAATTCATCTCTGTCATGGATGGTTCTGTCCCTCTCCCCCTCCCACCATGCGCGGCAAGGCCGGTGGCTGCGGATCAGGGGGTGATATTGTCCTCCCCATGAGCGCCGCCCCGATCACCCTGTACGGCATCCCCAACTGCGACACGGTCAAGAAGGCCCGCGCCTGGCTGGCCGGGCAGGATGCCGCCTGTACGTTCCACGATTTCAGGAAACAGGGCGTGCCGCCCGAGGCGCTGGACGAGTGGATCGCCGCCCTGGGCTGGGAGCCGCTGCTCAACCGCCGCGGCACCACCTGGCGCAAGCTTGACCCGGCCCGCCAGGCCGCCGCGCAGGATGCCGCCGGCGCACGGGTGCTGATGCTGGCCGAGCCCAGCGTCATCAAGCGGCCCGTGGTGCGCTGGGCAGGCGGCGCCATCACCGTCGGATTCGACGCCGATGCGTGGCTTGCCCGCCTTCAGTGAGCTATTGATTTAATAGCTGCTTGCGCATGACCAGCCTGGGCCAGCTCACGATTTTTGGCCTCTCGGCATGGAACTGGCTGAGCTGGCTGTGGCTGGTCTATGCCGTCGTGCTGGCGGTCTGGATCGTGCTCCAGAAGCGCTCGCCGGTGTCCACACTGGCCTGGATCATGGTGCTGATCCTGCTGCCGCTGCTCGGGCTGGCCGTGTACGCCTACTTCGGGCCCCAGCGCATCCAGCGCGCACGGCTCAAGCGCTGGCACAGCAAGGCCGCGCTGATGTCCGACCGCGAGCTCGACGCCCTGCGCCAGGACCGGCCCGACCCGCCGATCTGGGCCGTGCAGCATGCACGCCTGATCGAGCAGAGCTGCGGCCTGCCGATGTCGAGCTGCTGGGACGTGGAGTTGCTGGCCAGCGGCGGCGCCACGCTGGACGCGCTGCTGGCCGCCATCGAGGCCGCGCGCGAGCATGTGCACCTCGAGTACTACATCTTCGACATCGACACCACCGGCCACGCCATCCTGAAGGCGCTCACCGCCAAGGCGGCGCAGGGCGTGCGGGTGCGCCTGCTGGTCGATGCCGTCGGCTCGCCGCGTATGGCCGGCCGCCAGGGCCGGCGCGAACTGGCGGCGTTTTCCGCCGCCGGCGGCGAGTTCGCGGTGTTCCACCCCGCCCGCTTCGACCGCTTCCGCCCGCTGGTGAACCTGCGCACGCACCGCAAGATCGTGGTGTGCGATGGCAAGGTGGGTTTCCTGGGCGGCATCAACATCACCGACGACGAGAACGAGCGCGTGCGCCCCGACAGCGCCTACCGCGACACCCACCTGCGCCTGGCCGGCGGTGCGGTGCGCTGGCTGCAGTACCTGTTCCTGCAGGACTGGTCGTACGCCAACGGTGGCGAGCCCGCAGCCGGCGCCATGCTGCCGGAGCAGGTGGCGGCCGGCACGCAGCCGGTGCAGATGGTCGCTTCCGGCCCCGACAACGACGGCGAGGCCATCCACCGCGCCATGATCGACGCCATCGGCCTGGCGCGTGAACGGATCTGGCTGGCCACACCCTACTTCGTGCCCACCGAGCCGGCGCTGGCGGCGCTCACCAACGCCGCGCTGCGCGGCGTGCAGGTCAAGCTGATGGTGCCCGAGCGGAGCGACTCGCGCGTGGTCAGCGCCGCCGCGCGCTCCTACTTCGCCGAGATGCAGAAGGCCGGCGTGCTGGTGTTCGAATACCAGGGCCGCATGTTCCACGCCAAGACCCTGCTGGTGGACCAGCAGTACGGCATGGTGGGCAGCGCCAACTTCGACAGTCGCAGCTTCCGGCTCAACTTCGAGGTGGCAGCGGTGGTGCTGGGCCGGTCCTTCAACGAGCAGCTGGCGCGCATGTTCGACCGCGACCTGTCGGCCTGCCGCCTGGTACCGGCCCGGCGCCGCCTGCGCTTCGACCAGAAGCTGTTCGAGGCCGGCGCGCGCCTGTTCTCGCCGCTGCTCTGACCCTCTTGCGGCCTGCAGCCGCCCGGCGCGCTGCCTACAATGCCCCGAAGCCATTCCATCATTCCAGGAGACCCCGCATGGATGCCAAAGCCACCCCCCTCGCCCTGCTGAAAGACCCGACGCTGTTCAAGACCGATGCGCTGATCGGCGGCAAGTGGGTCAAGGGCAAGGCACGCTTCGACGTGCTCGACCCCGCCACCGGCATGAAGCTGGCCGACGTGGCCGACCTGGGCGCCAAGGAGACCAAAGCCGCCGTCGAGGCCGCCAACGCCGCCTGGCCGGCCTGGCGCGAACTCACCGGCAAGCAGCGCCACGCCATCATGCTCAAGTGGTTCAACCTGCTGATGGCCAACCAGGACGATCTGGCGCGCCTGATGACGGCCGAGCAGGGCAAGCCCCTGCCTGAGGCCAAAGGCGAGGTGGCCTACGGCGCCAGCTTCGTCGAGTGGTTCGCCGAGGAAGCCAAGCGCGTCAACGGCGAGACGCTGCCGCAGTTCGACAACAGCAAGCGCATCCTGGTGACGCGCCAGGCCATCGGTGTGTGCGCGGCCATCACGCCGTGGAACTTCCCGCTCGCCATGATCACGCGCAAGGTGGCGCCGGCGCTGGCCGCCGGTTGCCCGGTGGTCATCAAGCCGGCCGAGCTGACGCCGCTCACCGCCCTGGCCGCGGTGGAACTGGCGGTGCGCGCGGGTGTGCCGGCCGGCGTGATCAACATCGTCACCGGCATCGACGCCCCGGCCATCGGCAAGGTGCTGTGCGAGAGCGACATCGTGCGCCACCTCTCGTTCACCGGCTCCACCGAGGTCGGCCGCATCCTGATGGCGCAGTGCGCGCCCACGGTGAAGAAGCTGTCGCTGGAGCTGGGCGGCAACGCGCCCTTCATCGTGTTCGACGACGCCGACATCGACGCCGCGGTGGAAGGCGCCATGGCCAGCAAGTACCGCAACGCGGGCCAGACCTGCGTGTGCGCCAACCGCCTGTACGTGCAGGACGGCGTGTACGACCAGTTCGTCAAGAAGTTCGCCGCCAAGGTCAAGGCCATGAAAGTCGGCAACGGCTTCGATCCCGGCGTGGTGCAGGGCCCGCTGATCGAGGACGCCGCCGTCAGCAAGGTGGAGAAGCACGTCAAGGACGCCATCAAGAAGGGCGGCAAGGTGGTCACCGGCGGCAAGAAGCTGAAAGGCCAGTTCTTCGAGCCCACCGTGATCGCCAACGCCAGCGCCGACATGCTGTGCGCACGCGAGGAAACCTTCGGCCCCTTCGCCCCGGTGTTCCGCTT
>Ga0209607_1000098_pt1 | contig 71098 bp, 51 predicted proteins | sample AD_UKC117_MetaG_FD_184413 | JGI IMG/M metagenome (GOLD analysis project Ga0209607, IMG submission 184413) | Active sludge microbial communities of municipal wastewater-treating anaerobic digesters from Hong Kong - AD_UKC117_MetaG (SPAdes)... | ecosystem: Engineered > Bioreactor > Anaerobic >... | reverse complement strand
AATTTATCCTTCAATACCGCTTTGTTGCTTTCGCTTTCCAGCACTTCCACCATCTGAATCTCGTCCTTCAATAACTCGCTCAAAAAGCCTTCCAGCACGTCAAAATTGGCTTTGCTGCGCAACAGGCGCTTGATCGCCCAGTCAAAGGTAATGAGTCGACGCATAGCGATTTATTCCTCCTCTACTGAAAGCCCATCAACCGTACCCAAACATTCAATCCCCCCAAGTAATTGTTCAGTCCCCCCCTTTGGCAAAGGGGGGTGAGGGGGGATTTTGGCCCCGTCGCCCGTGCGTAATCCCCCCCGGCCCCCCTTTGCCAAAGGGGGGAGATGAACGCTTACCGCCATCTTATTCTGTATAGCCACTGGATCAAACAATTTGAAGGAACTTTACCTTTCTCGATACAATTCTTCTTTGCAGAAACACCCACCGGGAGATCCCACCCATGCCCGATACCCGCCGCAAATTGCCAATTGGCCGCTATAGAGCGGTAGGAGGGCTGGCGTTGACCTTGTATGCCAGCTACATCGCGGCGCAAGTGACGCTGGATGGAACGCTGGGCCGAGCTGAGCCGCTGGCCGGACCGAACTACGCCATTACCGCCGATCGCGGCCAGCAGGTCGGCGGCAATTTGTTCCACAGCTTCCAGACCTTTTCCCTCCAACAGGGCGAAAGCGCAACCTTCAGCGGCCCCGCTTCGGTAAACAACATCATTGGCCGGGTCACGGGGGGACAGGTCTCGCATATCGATGGGGTGGTGCGCTCAACCATTCCCGGCGCAAATCTGTACCTGCTCAATCCAGCGGGCATCCTGTTCGGCGAGAACGCCCGGTTGGAAGTCTTCGGCGCATTCCACGCCAGCACAGCAGGCTATCTGCGCCTCGGTGACAACGGACGGTTTGACGCCGTGCATCCCGACCACAGCGTGTTGACCGTTGCGCCGGTCGAAGCCTTCGGCTTTCTCGACCCCACGCCGGGACCGATCACGGTGCAGGGCAGCCGCTTGCAAGTCCCAGACGGTCAGACGCTGTCGCTGCTAGGCGGCGATCTGACCGTCACTAACGGTACGCTGTACGCGTCCGCCGGACGGTTGAACCTGGCTACGGTCGGTTCAGCGGGCGAAATTGTACCCACAGCCCAGGGGTTGGAACTGCGCGGGTTCGACCAGCGGGGTACGTTCACCCTGACGCACACGGCGACACCGCGCCCGACCGTCGATCTCGGCGCGTCGTTTGGTCTCGTGGAACTGGGCGATCTCGATGTCAGCGGCGCAGGCGGCGGGGCGATCTTTATCCGAGGCGGGCAATGGTTGAATCAGAATGGCTGGGTGTTTGCCGATACCTATGGCTCCCAGAGCGGCGGCGGCATGGACGTGGCACTTGGCGGTGAAATGCGCCTGACAGGAGATGCCCGATTGACAGCCGCGACCCTCCACACAGGTCAGGCCGGCGATATTACGCTGGATGTAGGGACGCTGCGCTTGGATGAGGGCGCTTTTATCTCGACAGCCGCCTGGTTTGATAACCTGCAAGATGGCGGCGGCGGTGATTTGACTGTGAACGCTCGTGATGCAGTGGTGATCAGTGGCGCCAATAGTCGAGGCGAACCGTCCGCCCTGTCGGCGGATGCCCTGGATCACTCCAAAGGCGATGCCGGTTCGATTCGCGTGACGACGCCGGTTCTGGTCATCCAGCAGGGCGGGGCTATTCAAAGTACGGCGCTGGGCCTGGGGGCGGGCGGCGATATCACGTTGCAGGCCGAAACCGTGCTCGTGCAGAGCGGCGGCTACGTCTCGACCAGTACTTCGGGTCCCCAGGAGGCCGGCGCAATCGTCGTAGAGACCGGCACACTGGCGTTAACCAGTGGGGGACAGATCGCCACGACCACGCAACTGAGCGCAGGCCAGGGCGGCGATCTGCGAGTCAACGCCCGCGAGGCGGTGATCATCACGGGGGTCAGCGCGGAGGGCGGTTTTGTTTCCGGTATCTATGCCAGCGCTTTGTCAGAGGCCACGGGCAATGCAGGCGCGATCCAGGTAGTGGCCCCGCAATTGACCCTGGACCATTTTGGCCAGATCACCGGCGAGGCGGAACAAACCAGCGGTGGCGTCATCACCCTCCAGGTCGACCACATTAAACTGTTAAACAACAGCCAAATTACCTCATCGGTTCAGGGTAATGACCGCAGCGATGGCGGCAATGTCACTCTCAACAGCGTCAACATCGTGGCCCTGAATGGCAGCAAAATCACGGCCCAGGCGAAACAGGGCCGAGGGGGCAATATCCTTGTCAATGCCAATGTGTTTCTGCATGACGCAGCGAATACGGCGGATATTTTGAATGCCTCCTCAAAAGTGGCGGGCAACGATGGCGTAGTCGAACTCAATGCGCCCGAAATCGATGTCAGCGGCAATTTGACGGCCTTGCCGATCCGCTATCTCGATTTAGCCTCACGACTGGCCGAGCATTGCGATCTGGTCGAGTATGACGAGCGCAGCAGTTTGATCGTCAAGCGGTATCAGAGTCTGCCGCGTGCGCCTGACCAATCCTTATCGGCTACATCGGTCAGTCGCTGTATCCCAGAAATCCATACCGCACCGACGCCTGCGCCACGACCTGAAGCGGCAACCGCTTCTAATCCTATCAGGGGCTTTAATAATCGTTAGGTATGCGTTCATCTCCTCCCTTTAAAAAAGGGGGGTTGGGGGGGATTTTGACGAGCGGCTTCGATTCACGGCGTTCAAATCCCCCCTCACCCCCCTTTGCTAAAGGGGGGAACCTATGGCGCCAGATTGGCCAACATTCGTTGACCCGCCGTTGAGAGCGCAACTGCTTGACAGATACGGCCCTCGCCCGCGTAACTCAGCGCGATCTCCAGATCGGCTGCTGGCAACTCTCCATAGCCATGTTCCGGCCACTCGATCAGTAGCACTGCCTGACCGTCGAGCTGATCGCGGAATCCCAGAAACTCCAATTCCTCGGGATCGGCCAAGCGGTATAAATCCCAGTGAAACAGCCGCCATAATCCAACTGAATACGGCTCCACGAGTGTGAACGTCGGGCTTTTGACTGCGCCCTGATGCCCTAGCGCATGCACCAAACCGCGAACCAGCGTGGTTTTGCCTGCACCCAGATCGCCGCTTAAATAAAGGATGCAACCCGGCGCCAGCGCCACCGCCAAGCATGCGCCCAGGGCCTCAGTGGCAGTTGCCGAATCAAGAGCAAAGGTCAGCATGGCTCAGGGATTGACCCCCTGGCGCAGGAAAGGCAACAAATCAGTCGCCAGCAAACCCCGTTCGCCACCGACTTGCGCGGCTTGATCGCCCGCTAGACCATGCAGGTAAACACCCGCTTTAGCAGCGGCAAACGGCGGAAGACCCTGCGCCAGCAACGCGGCGATCACCCCGGTCAGCACATCGCCCATGCCGCCGCTGGCCATGCCCGGATTCCCCGTAGCGCACAGCGCGACACCCCCTTGCTCGCGGCTGGCGATCAGCGAACCGGCGCCTTTGAGTACCACTATGCCACCATAGCGCAGGGCCAGGTCCTCGACGGCAGTGAGTCGATCGGCTTCGACTTGCGTCGGCGTCATCTTCAACAGCCGCGCCGCCTCTCCAGGATGCGGCGTCAAAATCCAGTTTTCCCGAAACAGCGGTTCGGTCGCCAGAAAATTCAACCCATCCGCATCGATGACTAGCGGTTTATCGCTGGCCAGAGCCGCATCGAGCAGGGTCCGACCCCAGTCGTCGCGTCCCAGACCGGGACCGATGGCGATGACTGTAGCCCGGTTCAGCAGCGGCTCCAGTTCCCCCGGCGTTTCCACGCCCCGGAACATCAGTTCAGGGCGAACCGCTGCTTGCAGACCAGCATGAGCAGCGCGCGTGGCGATGCTGGTCAGTCCCGCACCGCACCGGGCGGCGGCTTCCCCGGTTAGTCGCGCTGCGCCGGCCATGCCATGATCGCCGCCGATGACCAGAACATGGCCGAAATAGCCCTTGTGGGCGCTGCGTTGACGCGGGGGCAGCAGGCCCGGCAAGTCCTCGCCGGCATAGCGCCGACAAGCCGGATGCAGGGGGGGATAAATATCCGGCGGCGCACTCAGATCGGCGAAATGAATCTTGCCGCAACAGGCGGGTCCCTGGCCGGTGAAAAGGCCCAGCTTTAGGCCAATGAAGGTGATGGTCGCCGCCGCGCGAATGGCTGCGCCAAGGATGGCGCCGGTGTCGGCCTGGAGGCCCGAAGGAATATCGAGAGCTAGGATATCGGCGGGATAAGCGTTCAGGGTTTCGATGGCGTCCCGCCAGACGCCGCTCACCTCGCGCTCCAGGCCAGTGCCCAGGATCGCGTCGACCAGCAGTTCGGAATCGTCCAGGCTCGCTGTACTGAAAGGGGTGATCGGCGTTTCAGCGGCAAGCGCATCCCGCCAGGCCGTTTGAGCGTCGCCACGAAGTCCGGCGGGATCGGCCAGCGTCAATACGCGCGCCTGCAACCCGGCTTGGCGGGCTAACCGCGCGACCACATAACCATCGCCGCCATTATTGCCGCCGCCGCAGATGACCGCGATGCGCCGCGCGTTTGGCCAGCGCTGGCGCAGCAGATCGAAAGCCGCTTCGCCGGCCCGGCTCATCAGGGTATAACCAGGAATACCACGTTCCTCGATAGCGATACGGTCCAGCTCCCGCACCTGGGCGGCGCGGTACAGTTCAAAAGGCAGTTCGCGCATGAGCAACCTCCTGGGCGGCGGCAATAATGAGGCATAATAGATAGATCCAATATCTATTGTAGACCTGTTTTGACAACCGCCATGAACCCTTTTTGCGCCGTCGAGCCTGTTGTGCTGGTAGCAGGTGAATACTGAATCTAATCTTGAGGTAAGCGTTCACCTCCCCCCTTTGAAAAAGGGGGGCCGGGGGGGATTGCGCACGGGCGATGGGGCCAAAATCCCCCCTAACCCCCCTTTGCCAAAGGGGGGGACTGAACGGTTACATCTTGAGTTTGCTGAATTCGCCGTTCTCATCAAGACCTGGGGACAGGCGTTGGGCTTTCAGAAAGTCGGCGTCACGGATATTCATCTCGGCGAACATGAGCAGTGGTTGCTCGACTGGTTGGCGGCGGGTTTCCACGGCGAGATGGGTTACATGGCTCGGCATGGCGTCAGGCGCAGCCGCCCGGCGGAATTGGTTCCCGGCACAATCCGGGTAATTACAGCGCGCATGGATTATCAACCACCGGAGACGGTTGAGCCGTGGAGCGTGTTGCATCGACCGGATTTGGGCTATGTCTCGCGTTATGCTCTGGGGCGGGATTATCACAAAGTGCTGCGCAACCGGTTGCAACGCCTGGCGGAACGCATCGCCGCCGCTATCGGGCCGTTTGGCTATCGGGTGTTCGTGGACAGCGCGCCGGTGCTGGAAAAAGCGCTGGCGGCAAAAGCCGGGCTAGGGTGGATTGGCAAGCACAGCAACCTGCTGGACCGGCAAGCGGGTTCCTGGTTTTTCCTCGGCGAAATTTATGTCGATTTACCCCTGCCTGTGGATGAACCGGCGAGTGCACATTGCGGGCGCTGTACGGCCTGTCTGGACATTTGTCCGACCCACGCCATCGTTGCGCCCTATCAGATCGATGCCCGGCGCTGTATTTCCTATCACACAATTGAATTGCATGGGCCGATTCCATTGGAGTTCCGCCGGGCCATGGGTAACCGGATTTATGGCTGCGATGACTGCCAACTGGTTTGCCCCTGGAATCGCTTTGCCCGACCCACGGTAGAGCCGGATTTTCGCGCCCGGCATGGTCTGGATGCGCCGAGTTTGATCGAGTTATTCCGCTGGAGCGAAACGGAATTCTTGCATTACACCGAGGGCAGCGCCCTGCGCCGGATCGGTCATGAACGCTGGCTACGCAATATCGCTGTGGCGCTGGGTAATGCGCCACATTCGCCCGAGGTTATCGCCGCCTTGCGGGCGCGGCTGGCGCATCCGTCAGACCTAGTGCGAGAGCATGTTCACTGGGCGCTTGCAGGGAGGGAATGAACGCTGATCCAGCCTCTACTCGTCCTCGCCAATCCGGTATTCCTTGAGGCGGCGCTTCAAGGTGGAGAGCGGGATACCCAACTCGCGAGCGACAGCCGCCTTGTTGTTGCGATTCCGCTCCATCGCCTCGACGATCATTTGCCGCTCCATGTCCTTGAGATGCGCGCGCGCGTCCGCTCCGGTTTTAGGGATCGAGGTCGGCTCAATCGGGCTGGGCGGTGGCGAGACCGGGGGCAGCGCGGAGGTTACCGGAACCGGCATTATGGCCGGCGCCAGCGCCACCTTGGGCAGTCGCAAATCCTCGGCGCGAATTTCCCGGTCGCCACACATGACCGCCGCCCGCTCCAGCACATTGCGCAATTCCCGCACATTGCCCGGCCAGGGATAGCTTTGCAACGCCGCCATGGCCCCTTCCGAAAACCGGCTGTTTAATTGCAATTGCTGGCAAAGATGCTGGGCAATCGGGGGGATATCCTCACGAATCTCGCGCAGCGCCGGCAGGTCGATGGGCACCACCGACAGGCGGTAAAACAGGTCGGTGCGGAAGGCGCCCGCCCGGACCATCGCCGCCAGATCGCGATGGGTAGCGGTAATGACCCGGACATCGACCCGAGTCGATTTGTCCGAGCCGATCGGCGTGACCTCGCGGCTTTCCAACACCCGCAGTAATCGGGGTTGCAAGTCCAGCGGCAATTCGCCAATTTCGTCAATGAACAAGGTGCCGGTGTGGGCCTGGCGGAACGCCCCTTCGCGGGAACCAGTCGCGCCGGTAAACGCGCCCTTGATGTGGCCAAACAGGTCGTTGCGCACCATTTCGGGATCGGTCACTGAAGCGTCGAACACGACAAAGGGGCCAGATCGGCCAGAAAAAGTGTGCAGCGTGCGCGCCACCAACTCTTTGCCCGAACCGGATTCACCGTTCAGATGGACAGTGGTTGGCGTGGGCGCTACCGCTCGAATCAGGCCATAGAGTTCCCGCATTCGTTCGCTCGATCCCACCAGTTCGCCCAGATGATCCTGGTGCGGCACCGCGACCTTGCGTTCCTCGGTATGCTGGCGGACCAACAGCTGCGAATAGCCAAGCCGGCATTCCGCATCAAGCGGAATATAGGCTTCAGTAATCTGTACGCCGTTGATGAAGGTGCCATTGGTCGATCCCAGGTCGCGCAGCAACAAGCCATTTGGCGTCATGAGAATTTCAGCATGCCGGCGCGAAACCGCGCGGTCGGTGAGCACCACGTCGTTGTCCGGCGCCGTGCCGATTCGCACGTTGGGCAAACCCAAACTGATTTCCAGTCCGGCGTCTGATCCAGCGATTACTCGCAATTCAATCGCTTCGAACTGGAACCGCAATCGCGACTTGGCGGCCGCGACAATGATTTCGGTCCCATCGCCGGGAGAAGTAAATGAAGCCATGCCATCACCGGATAAGGTCGTAAATGAAAATTATTCTACATCAATTTGGTCGGGTTTGACGCTGACGCAAGCACTCCGCATGAGCACATGGTTGGACGGCCCATCTCGACGCTGTTCGATAACTTGCACTACACTTGACGAAACCCCAACAAAACCGTGGAAACCGCCATGCGCCGAGTTGTCTTTAATCAAAAAGGGGGAGTGGGTAAATCCACTATTGCCTGCAATCTGGCTGCGATCAGCGCCGCGCAGGGTCGCCGGACCCTGCTGGTGGATCTGGACCCGCAGGCTAATGCCTCCCGCTATCTGCTAGGTCCATCCCTGGAAGAACAGAAAAAAACGCTGGCCCATTTTTTCGACGATATCCTGGCCTATAAGGTCTTTGGCGACAAGCCGAACGCCTATATAGTGCCAACCCGGTTCGACAATCTTGGCGTGTTGCCGTCCGATCCTCGGCTGGAGGAACTCCAGGTCAAGCTGGAATCGCGCTACAAGATGTACAAACTGCGCGAGGCCCTGGACACGCTCAAAGAGGTTGACGATATTTTCATCGATACCCCGCCAGCATTGAATTTCTTCACCCGTTCAGCACTGATTGCCGCCGATACCTGCCTGATCCCCTTTGACTGCGATGATTTTTCGCGCCGTGCCCTGTACACGCTGATGGACAGCGTTCGGGAAATCCAGGCCGATCATAACCGCGATCTGCGGGTGGAAGGCATTATTGTCAACCACTATCAGGCTCGCGCCCGGTTGCCGGTGCGGATGGTCGAAGAACTTCGCGCCGAAGGATTGCCGGTGCTGGACGCTTTTCTGTCCGCTTCGATCAAGATCCGCGAATCGCACGCTCAGGCGCTGCCGATGATTCATCTTGATTCCAAACACAAGCTGAGCCGTGAATTCGAGGCGCTTTACCGTCTGTTGGCAGTCTGATTCAGCGCCTTCATTCTTTCCACGTTCTGCTATGAGACCACGCTCATGATGAAAGAACCCGATCCTGCCGTTGTTACCTCCATCGCCGATGAAATGCGCCGCGCCCGCCGTTTGCTGTTCATTACCGGCGCGGGCATTTCCGCGGATTCCGGCCTGCCGACCTATCGCGGGATCGGTGGGCTGTATAACGATAAGGCCACTGAGGAAAATTTTTCGATTGAAACCGCTCTGTCCGGAGGGATGCTGGAGGCCAATCCGGCGATCACCTGGAAATATCTACATCAGATTGAAAATTCCTGCCGGGGCGCCCGCTTCAATGACGCTCACGCCATTATCGCCGAATGGCAGGATCATTTCGATGTTTGCGTGCTGACCCAGAATATCGATGGGTTCCATCGGGATGCGGGCAGCCGAAATTTGATCGAGATGCATGGCGATATTCACGATCTGCTCTGCACCCGTTGTGATTATACGGTCACCGTACCTGACTATAGCGGACTGGAGATGCCGCCATCCTGCCCACAGTGCAAGGCCCTGGTGCGGCCACGGGTGGTGCTGTTTGGCGAGGCGCTACCTTCTCACGCCATCCAGCATCTTTACCGGGAGTTGGATCAGGGGTTTGATCTAGTATTCAGCATCGGCACCACCAGCGTATTTCCCTACATCGCTGGACCCGTGGCGCAAGCCAGCCAGATGGGCATTCCCACGGTAGAGATCAATCCCACTGATACGAATGTGACCCGTTTTATCGATTACAAACTGGCCTCGGGTGCAGCGGCTAGCTTGCAGGCGATTCGCGAAGCGTGTCGGTAGAGACTTTCAGAGGTCAGGGGTCAGGCCGGTTTTTCTCATTACCGGTTATCGGGGTCGGCGCGGCGGGGGGTTGACATATTGGGGGGATGGACGATCACGTCGCTCGACTCGCGCCGCGTTATTGTTGTTGTTATAGGTCAGGGCCTGCTCGACATCTTTTAGCCCACGCTCGATCTCTACGCCTACCGATGCGCTGGTCCGGCTGACCTGTTTGGTGAATTCTTCCATACCGCGGCGGATTTGTGTTGCAGCGCGTGCGGCGTCTTTTTGAAATTGCGTAATTGGATTAGCTGTTCGACGCGCCGGTTTTCTCGATGTGGCAGCATGTCGAACGGGCTTTGGCTGGGAACGCGCCGTACTGGCGACAGGGGTTGGTGCGGGGGTGGATCGCGAGCGCTGGACAGACGCCGTTGTTGATTTAGGATCGGTGCGACTGACAAGCTGAATGGGCGGCAACGTGGACGACGTGGATTGCTGGCGAGATGTCAGCTCAATCGGCGGTAGAGTGGGGCGCGCTGGCTGTGAACGGGCGGTCAGTTCAATAGGCGGCAACGTAGGCGGCGTGGACCGCGAACGGGATTTCAGTTCAATCGGCGGCAATGCTGGCGGTGCTGCCCGTTTCGAGCGTGGTTCGACACGCGCAACGGGCGCAGCCGGTGTAGCGACCGGCGTACGGGGTGTAGCAACAGGCGCGGGCCGGCTTGCGGGCGGAGAAGATGACGGAATCGTTTTAACGGCCTGATCGGTGCGCGCCGCGGGCTTGGCGATGCGCTCCTGACGCGGCTTAGGCGCTGCGACTTTAGCCGTAGTCGGCGACGAACGATGCATGACCGATGGCTCCGGTTCGGCAGGCGCGGCAGGCTTCGCTTGCGGTTTAGCAATAACCACCTGCTCCTGTTGCACCTGCTCTTCCGCGCGGGGGGGCGACGAGTCAAGGTTTTCTGCATCAGACAGAGTTTCCATATCGACTTCCGGCGGTTCCGGGGCTTCCAGGGTTTCTTCGTCGGTTACAAGGACAGGACGGGATTCAGCCGCAGAGGGCGGAGTATTCTCTACGGACAAGTCTTCGACAACCGGCTTGGAGGGTTCCGAAGTTTCCTGGGTGGCGATGGCGACGACGGGTTCAGGCGTTACCGGGAGCGGGGGGCTATCGAATGGACGAAGAGCGATGGCCCAGGCCAAAGCGCCCGCCAGGGCCAGAATGCCGACCAAGGTTTTTTTGGTTGGGCGTGAATAACCCGAGCGGTTTACCGCTGTCAGGCGGCGCGAACGCGGATTCGGTGGCAGGGTCAGCGGCGAAATATCCCAGTTGGGTTCATCGGCTGCAAGAACCGGTTTTGGCTCGTGGTTACAGGCAATCAGCTGACTGGCGCGCACCGCGTCCAGCACGGCGCGAATCTCCGTGGCGTTTTCAGGCCGGTCATCCGGGTTCCGGGCCAGTAACCGTGTGATCAGATCGGCGAGCAGGGTCGCCGTCCCACCCCCTGGTTGGGTCGAGACTGGAATCGTCCAGAACTCGATGGAGCGTTGTAACAGTTTGCGTTCCTGATCATTCAATTCCCCGAGTTCTTCGCAGCGCTGAGCCGCGCCTTCCTGACCGTGTTGCGCCAACAATTGACCCAGGCGCCGCTGGGCGGCGGTGGCGGGTTGATCGGTGAGAAGCGTGAACAGTAGCAGTCCCAGCGCGTAATAGTCAGCGCGCGGACCGACCGCGTATTCATAACCTTCCGCGCTGGTCGAGGCCGGTAGCGCCTGCTCCGGGGCCATAGTGGCGGGCGTACCGATGAAGGAACGGGTACTGTCGCCATCGTGGCGTTTAAGCGAACCAAAATCCGCCAGCTTGAGCAACGCGCCATCCTGATCAACCAGAATGTTGCTGAATTTCAGATCGCGGTACACAAAACCGGCGTCATGAATGACTTCCAAACCGCTCAGGATTTGCCCGGCCCAGTCGAGAATGCGCTCCAATGCCAGCGGCGGAGCGCTGTCCTGGCGTTTTTGCGCCAGCCATTGGCCAAGATTGGCGGACAATTGCTCCATCACCAGCACCGGTTGTCCATCGAGCTGGCCATGATCGAGCAGCGTAACGATATGGCGGGATTGTTCACTGCTCAGCCGGGACAGAAAGGCGATTTCGCGTTCCAGGTGAGCGCGCCAATGACCTTGCAGACTGGGATCAGCCTGCTCCATGGCCAGGGTATTGATCAGCTTGAGGGCAACAGGATATCCAACGGCGTCAGTCGCCGCCCACACTTGACCGTAGCTCCCGGCTCCAGTCGAGAGCACATTATCCAGTCGGTAATCTCGTCCATTGATGACAATATGTTCGCCGCTCTGCATGAAAAGGGTGGGCTGGTCTTACAAGTAATAAGTTTTCAGCGGTGGGAAACCGTTAAATTCGATGGAGCTATAGGAAGCAGTATACGCGCCGGTGGACAGCCAGTAAATCCGGTCGCCAATTTCCAGGGAGAGCGGCAGTTGGTATTTAAAATGTTCATAAATGATGTCCAGGCTGTCGCAGGTGGGTCCCGCCAGGATGACATCCCCGGTTTCGCCGCCTTTTTCCGTATAGGCTGGATACTTGATGGATTCATCAATCGTTTCCATCAGACCATTGAAAATGCCGACATCTGTGTAGACCCAGCGCTTCAGGTCGGTTTTGGATTTTTTGGAAATCAGCACGACCTCGCTGACCAGGATACCCGCTTCACCGGTCAGTCCGCGGCCTGGCTCCAGATAGATTTCCGGGATGGCGTCGCCGAAATGCAAATTCAGATAACGATTGATCTCTTCGGCGTAAACCGAAAGCGGATTGCTCTTTATCAGGTAATCTGCCGGGAAGCCACCACCCATATTGATGGCCCTCAGCGGAATCCGCTCTTTTTCTACCCATTCAAACAGGTGGCGCACCTGGGCGATCGCCGCATCCCACGCGGGAATTTCCCGTTGTTGTGAACCCACATGAAAGGAAACGCCATAGGGGTCCAGTCCCAAATCAGCAGCCAGGGAGACAAGTTCCATTAACATGCGCGGCTGACAACCAAATTTCCGCGACAGGGGCCAGTCGGAGTCGGAAGTCACCGCGTCCATCAGCAGGCGAAAAAACAGACGCGAACCGGGCGCTTCCCTGGCCAGGATGCGGACATCCGCCTCGCTGTCGGTGGCAAAGAGTCTCACGCCTTTGTCGTAGGCTGCGCGGATATGCTTGGCCTTTTTGATGGTGTTGCCGAAACTGACGCGGTCAGGCGATACGCCAAGCTGGAGGACGCGGTCTAGTTCGTAGATCGAAGCAATATCGAAATAGGACCCCAAGTCTCTCAGCAGAGTTAGAATTTCCTCGCCGGGGCTGGCTTTAACGGCGTAATAAATTTTTGCTGAGGGGAAATCCCGCCGAAACTCCTGAAATTTCCGCGCAACCCGGTCAAGGAGCACGACAAGGAAAGGCGTCTCTTTGGTTGCAGAAAAATCGACGATTTTTTTCCATTCAACAGGCGAGTAGTAACCACGATACATGCTATTCTCCCAGCTTGGAAAACAGAGGGATTCAGAACGATAGAAAAGGCCGTCCAGTCTCGAACAACCGGACAGCCTTTCATGGTTATTCCGTAGAGGGGTTACTTCTTCTTTTTATCCGATTTCCCCGACTTATCCTTATCCTTATCCTTATCCTTATCCTTATCCTTTGATTTCTTGGGTTCGACAGGCGGTTGGGGCCTTACCGCGATCATCGGGTTGGCTGCGGAAACCGTGACGGTTGCTGTCGATTCCGCTAACTCTTCTTCCAACGACCTGACCGCGCCATCGAACGACTCCTTGCCGCCCGGCTTGATTTCCTTGATATCCGTCGGCAGGCCAATCTTGTCCAGAATGGCAATGAACGGCTCTGGATCAAGCTCCTCGACATTGACCATCGTGTTTGCATCCCAGACACCTTGGGCAACCAGCATGGCGGCAGCCACCGGGGGCACGCCAGCAGTGTAGCTGATGCCTTGCGATTCGACTTCTTCAAAGCATTGCTTGTGATCGGAAACCTGATAAATAAACACTTCCCGCGCTTTACCGTCTTTCCAGCCCTTGACAAAGTTTCCGATGCAGGTCTTGCCGGTATAGCCAGCAGCCAGGGTCTGTGGATCGGGGAGGAGGGCCTTGACTACTTTCAGCGGCACCACTTCCTGACCCGTAGTCAGAGTCACCGGCAAATGGGAGAGAAAACCCAGGGTGCGCAGCACGGTGAAGACATTAATGTAGTGATCGCCGAAGCCCATCCAGAAGCGAATGCTGTTAGCGTCGATATTTTTCGATAACGAATGCAATTCATCGTGGCCGTTCAGGTAAATCGGGCAGGGGCCAACGACCGGGAAATCATAGATGCGCTTGACGGAATGCGTAGGGTACTCTTTCCATTGCCGGTCAATCCAGGTCCAGACCTTGATGAACTCGCGGAAGTTAATCTCTGGATCAAAATTCGTGGCGAAGTATTTTCCGTGACTACCCGCATTGACATCGAGGATGTCGATGGTATCGATCTTGTCGAAGTAACGCTTGACCGCTAATGCGCAATAGGCGTTGACCACGCCCGGATCAAATCCTGCGCCGAGAATCGCCGTCAAGCCCTTTTCAGTGCAGCGATCCTTGCGCTTCCATTCATAGTTGGCGTACCAGGGGGGATTCTCACAAACCTTGTCTGGCTCCTCGTGAATCGCAGTGTCGATATATGCAGCGCCAGTTGCCAGACAGGCTTCCAGGATCGACATATTCAGGAATGCGTTGCCCAGGTTAATGACGATTTGGGAACCGGTTTCCTCAATCAATTTCACGGTTGCGGGAATGTCGAGCGCATCAATTTGCCGTGAATACAATTTGTTTGCGGGATTCTGGATATGCCCTTTCCGTTTGACGCTTTCGATAATGCCATCGCATTTGGCCAGCGTTCGTGAAGCAAGACAGATATCGCCCAACAGATTGTTATTCATTGCGGCCTTGTGCGCGGCTACATGGGCGACGCCGCCTGCTCCAATAATCAGCACATTCTTCTTCATGGACATTTTTCCTGGCTCAGGAAAGGTTGTGTTTGAAATCCGGGTACCCGAAGGTGCGGACGACTTCCGTGGTTCCGTCCAGGCGCTGGACGACAATAGCAGGCATGGGAACACCATTAAACCAGTTCTTTTTGACCATCGTATATCCAGCCGCGTCGGCGATGCAGACTTCATCACCGATGTTCAATGGCGCCTTCAGGTGATATTCGCCAAAGACATCGCCGGCCAAACAGGTTCGCCCAGCGATCATAACCCGGTAGGCTCCTGGTTCGGGAAAAGCGATTTTCGCGGTGGTGCGATAGACCAAATGGTCGAGCGTATGGGCTTCAACGGATGCGTCGACAATCGCAATATCCATTTCGTTCTGGAGGACATCCAGCACGGTAGTGACCAGTTCCGCACACTCGGTGATCGCTGCTTCCCCAGGTTCGAGGTAAACCTGAACGCCGAATTTTTCGCTGAAATTTTTGAGTTTTTCGCAGAACCGGTCGACAGGGTAGCCTGCTTTGGTGAAGTACAGACCGCCGCCCAAGCTGACCCACTCCATCTTTTCCAGTAACGATCCATAGTCCTGGCCGATTCGGTCGATAGCTGTGGAAATGTTCTCGAAGTCGTCATTTTCACAGTTGAAATGAAACATTACTCCGCTTAACAACGGCGCTGCCTTCATCACTTCACGCTTATCGGAAACGCCGAGTCTGGAATATTTTCTCGCCGGGTCGGCAAGATCGAAATGCGAATAGCTGATGCCGGGATTGACTCTCAACCCCAGTTTCACGCCAGGGACATCACCGCGATACGCCATCAACTGGGAGATTGAATTAAAGATAATTTTGTCGGCGTATTGCCTGACTTCTTCAACATCGCTTTTGGAAAAAGCCACGCTATAAGCATGAACTTCTTTACCAAATTCCTCGTATCCCAGTCGCGCCTCATACAGCGAACTGCTGGTGGTTCCATCCAGATAGCGCCGCATCAGACCAAACACGCACCATGTGGAAAAACACTTCAGGGCCAGCACCGATTTCGCGCCGGAAGCCTCACGGATCTGTTGAATGATTTTCAGATTTTTTTCAAGTTTGCTTTCGTCAATCAAATAGTAGGGCGTGGTTAATTTTTTCATCGGCTCGCGGCTCACTCTTCCTCCAGCGCATCCTGGGCCAAGTCTTCCACTCGGATATGCCGCACATCCTTACCCTTGACCAGATAGATCAGATATTCCGCGATATTTTTGGCGTGATCGCCGATCCGCTCCAATGCCTTGATGATGAAAAGGACGTTAATAGCATGACCGATGGTGCGCGGATCTTCCATCATGTAAGTGATCAGTCGCCGCAGCGCCGATTGAAACTCCTGATCCAGTTCGTCATCGCCCCTAGCAACTTCAACGGCCTTTTCTACATCCAGTCGCGCCAGGGCGTCGAGACAGCCGTGCAACATGTCGATGGCCTGCTTCGCCATGGGCGTCACATCACGCAACAGCTTGGCGCTGGGCGGGCTACTGACGACATCGTAGGTCTTGACGGTCATCCGGGCGATTTTCTCGGCTTCATCCCCGATGCGCTCGAGATCGGTGACAATTTTGGAGAGCGACATGATCAGTCGCAGGTCGCTGCCCAAGGGTTGACGCAGGGCGACCAGACTCACGCTGTCTTCATCGGTTTTAACCTGCATGCCGTTGATAATCTGGTCGCGGGCGATTACTTCGCGGGCCGCTGAGACATCCTCATTATTCAATGCATTGATCGCATTGTGAATTTGATCCTCGACCAGCCCGCCCATTTCCAGCACCAGGTTGCGCAGGTTGGCGAGCTGCACGTCGAACTGCTTGACGGTATGGGCATCATGACTGATAGGCATCGTAAAACTCTCTGTAAGTCAGCGAAAAGGATATGGACTCGGTGCTTAACCAAAGCGGCCAGTAATGTAGTCTTCAGTCAGCTTGTGGCGGGGATTGGTGAAAATTTGATCCGTTTCACCGATTTCAATCAGATCGCCTAAATGGAAATAGGCGGTGCGCTGGGAGACGCGGGCGGCTTGCTGCATGGAGTGAGTCACGATGACGATCGTGTAATTTTCACGCAACTCGTCGATCAACTCCTCAATTTTGGCAGTAGCAATCGGATCGAGCGCTGAACAGGGTTCGTCCATCAGAATCACCTCGGGATTTACCGCGATCGCCCGAGCGATGCACAGCCGTTGCTGTTGGCCTCCGGACAGGCTGGTGCCCGGCTCGTCCATGCGACTCTCGACTTCTTTGAGCAGGCCCGCCCGTTCCAGACTGTCCTGCACTAATTCGTCCATTTCCGCCTTACTATTGACCATGCCATGAATGCGCGGCCCGTAGGCGACGTTTTCGTAAATGGATTTAGGGAAGGGATTGGGCTTCTGGAACACCATGCCGACCCGCGCCCGCAACTGCACGACATCAATACTTTTTTCGTAAATATCGTCCTGATCCAGTTTGATTTCGCCCAGCACCCGGCAGGCTGCGATTGTGTCATTCATCCGGTTCAGGCAGCGCAGAAAGGTCGATTTGCCACAGCCAGACGGGCCGATGAAGGCAATGACTTCATTAGCGCCGATGTCCAGGCTAACCTGTCTAATTGCCTGTTTTTCGCCGTAGTAAACATCGACATTGCGGCAGGTGATTTTGGGATTGCTGACAGTGATCTTGCCAACCGTCTGGCGGTGATCGTAATTAATGATCTGGGCGCTCGACAGTGGGGTTTCACGGGCCTCGGCGTTCAATCCGCCATTCAGAGCGGCCTTGACCTCAATTGTTGTGGTACTCATTCCAATGGTTCTCGAAGGTTGGAGGCAGACTACCAGCGCCGTTCAAAGCGTTTGCGGAGAATGATCGCCAGGCCATTCATCAGGAGCATGAAGGCCAGCAAGACCATAATCGCCGCCGAGGTGCGTTCGACAAACGCCCGTTCCGGCAAGTCAGCCCAGAGATAGATTTGCACTGGCAGCACCGTCGCCGGGTCGGTGAAACCCTGTGGCACGTCGACGATAAAGGCCACCATGCCGATCATCAGCAGTGGAGCCGATTCGCCCAGGGCGCGGGCCATGCCGATAATTGAACCGGTCAACATACCCGGCATGGCCAGCGGCAGAACGTGATGACCCACCATTTGCAATTTGGAGGCGCCCATGCCCAGCGCCGCTTCACGAATCGAAGGGGGAACCGAAGTCAAGGCCGCCCGGCCAGCGATAATAATTACTGGTAGCGTCATCAAACTCAAGACCAGACCGCCGACCAGCGGCGCGGAACGCGGCAGGCCGAAGAAGTTAATGAACACTGCCAACCCCAGTAGACCGAAGACGATAGAGGGTACCGCCGCCAGGTTATTAATGTTGACTTCGATTAGATCGGTCCAACGGTTCTTGGGGGCAAATTCCTCCAGATACACCGCAGTAGCCACGCCAATCGGGAAGGAGAGCAGAAAAGTCACCAGCAGGGTGTAGAACGACCCCATCAGCGCCCCACGAATACCCGCCTGTTCCGGCTCGCGGGAATCGCCTTGGGTGAACAGAATCGTATTGAAACGTTTTTCCAATTTGCCGGATGCGCGTAATTGATCGACCCAGGCGATTTCCTGATCCTTGATGGGGCGCAATGATTCATCAATATTGCGGTCGATATTGCCCTTGATGAAGGTATCCACATTAGCCGAGGCCAACACCCAGACGGACTGGCGGGTTCCGATTAACTCAGGATTGTTCAGTACTTCATTGCGCAGGCGATATGGCGCATTAGAACTGACGAGACCATACAGGGCGCGCAAGTTGCGGCGACCCTCGACCTCAGGAAACATCTCGCGAAGACTGGCGCGAATCAAGGCCGCGTAATCTGCATTCTCCAAAACTTGCGGGCCACGGCGGCCATCCGGGTCAATGACCGTCGGGTCGAACTGGATCGGCAACTCAATATAGGTCTGCCAGAAGGCCGGATAACCTTTGCCGATGATATTGACGAACATGAGCGCCACAAACGCCAACCCCAGGCTAATGGCGATCAGTCCATACCAGCGGAAGCGGCTCTCGGCAGCGTGCCGGCGCGCCAGACTGGCGTTGACAATGGTTTTAATGTCCCGTGGCGGTTTTGCCAGCTTGGGGGGCGATGAAGTCGATGGATTATTCATATTGTTCCCGGTACTTGCGCACGACCGTCAGGGCGATGATGTTGAGAATCAGCGTAACGATGAACAGCACCAGACCCAGCGCGAACGCCGCCAGAGTCTTGGCGCTGTCGAATTCCTGGTCGCCGGTGAGTAAAGTCACGATTTGCACGGTGACGGTGGTGACCGCTTGCAAGGGATTAGCGGTCAGATTCGCCGACAGACCGGCGGCCATGACCACGATCATCGTTTCGCCAATGGCGCGAGAGACCGCCAGCAGAATACTGCCAACAATGCCTGGCAAAGCAGCGGGCAACAGCACCCGTTTGATGGTTTCCGATTTGGTCGCACCCAAAGCGTAAGAACCATCACGCATTGACTGGGGTACGGCGTTAATGACATCGTCGGACAGCGAGGAGACAAAGGGAATGATCATGATGCCCATCACCAGACCGGCAGCCAGGGCGCTTTCCGAAGCGACTTGCAAACCCAGCGCCTGACCTGCATCCCGGATGAGCGGCGCAACGGTTAGGGCCGCGAAGAAACCGTAAACCACGGTGGGAATGCCGGCCAGTACTTCCAACGCGGGTTTAGCCGAAGCGCGGAATTTTGGACCGGCGTACTCGGACAGATAAAGCGCCGACATCAGGCCAATCGGTACCGCGACCAACATGCCAATACCCGAAATTAACAGGGTGCCAGTAAACAACGGGATCATGCCGAATGCGCCGGAGGAACCGGTCTGGTCAGCGCGGATCGCAGTCTGCGGACTCCAGTGCAGACCGAACAAAAATTCAGTGACCGGCACTTTGTGAAAAAACAGCACCGATTCAAAAAGCACCGACAATACAATGCCAATGGTGGTAAAAATCGCTACGGTCGAGCTGACGATAAGCAGCACATTGACCACCTGCTCCACCCGGTTACGGGCGCGCAGTTTGGGCGATATAGCCCGCCAAGCATAAGCGACGCCTGCGGTCGCCATCGTCAAAACCACCACCCACAGCGCCACATTGCCCATCATTTGCAGGTGGCGATAATGTGCAGCGGCGGCCAGGATCGTTGCATCCGGACGGCTGGAAACGATGTTGCCGCTGACCAGGTTCTTGATGTCGTTGACTACCAAATTCAGTCGCCCTGCCGGTAATTGTTGCAACTCGGGCGGCAAGCCGGCCACCACCAGTTCAATAATGACGCTGGGTTGCAACGCAGCCCAAATGGCAAACACAATCAACGCTGGCAATCCGCACCACAGCGCCGTGTAGGAACCATAGTAACTCGGCAGGGAATGCAGGTTACGGATCTGCTTTCCAGCAACGGCAAAGGCGCGTTTACGGCCCAGGTAGTAACCGCTCAAGCTCAATAATATAAGGGTCAGGAACAGATAGAACAGCATGGTGGGGTCATCAAGATGCGAAAAGCCGCCTGCAACATGGGGGTGTGTGCGGCGTATGTTGAGTGGATTCTGTGTAACTGTTCAGTTTCCCCCTTTAGCAAAGGGGGGCGAGGGGGGATTTTGGCCTCGTCGCCCGTGCGAAATCCCCTCCGGCCCCCCTTTTTCAAAGGGGGGAGATGAATGCTTACGATTCTGTTACCGGATCACAGGGGCTTCAGGTTCTTTGCGTCCATCGCAGACTGCTTGCGTTGGTCAGCAGGCAGCGGAATCAAACCTTTGTTGGCCAAATAGCCCTCATCGCCCATGGCCTTGTCGCTGACGTACTCAGCAACGAATTCCTTGATGCCGGGAATGACGCCGACATGCGCTTTCTTGACATAGATAAATAATGGCCGCGAGACTGGATATTTGCCACTGGCAATGTTGTCGAATTCCGGCTCGACGCCGTTGATCGGTTCGCCCTGAATTTTGTCCAGATTTTCTTCCAGAAAGCTGTAGCCGAAGATACCCAGCGCATTGGGGTTAGCCACCAGTTTATTGACGATCAGGTTGTCATTCTCACCGGCTTCGATGTACGCGCCGTCTTCACGGATCGTCTGGCAAACCGCTTTTGCATCCTTCTTGTCCAGCGCTTTGACTGCGGCGAACTCTTCGCAACCGACATCCATGACTAATTCAACAAAGGCGTCACGGGTGCCAGAGGTCGGCGGGGGACCCAGCACTTCGATTTTCTTCGCCGGTAATTCCGGGTTGACTTCCTTCCAGGTCTTGAACGGATTGGCAACCAGCTTGCCCGTACCCGGCTCCGGAACCTGCTTGGCTAGCGCCAACCACAGGTCTTTGGTAGTCAACGGCATGGGGGCATTCTTTTTGGAGGAAGCGACGACGATGCCATCGAAACCGATCTTGATCTCGACAATTTCCTTGACGCCGTTCTTGGCGCAGGTTTCGATTTCGGATTTCTTGATGGCGCGCGAGGCATTAGAAAGATCAGGGAATTCAACGCCAACGCCGCCACAGAACAACTTGAAGCCGCCGCCGGTGCCAGTGGATTCGACTTTGGGCGTCTTGAAGTTGGCGTTCGCTTTACCGAACTGCTCGGCCACGGCGGTCGTAAAAGGATAAACGGTAGACGAACCCACAATGCTGATGTAATCGCGAGCTGATTGGGCATGGGCGGCGCCGGCCAGTGTGAAAGTGGCCGCCACGGCGAATGCAAGCTTGTGCCTGATCACGGAAAACCTCCGATAAGCGATTGTTATACAGATGATTAAACAGAAAAAACCCTCATCCTCAAGGGCTGTGGTAAAAATATAACCTGTGATTACTACGAGATGACGGTCTTTATATTGCATTTATATTGCAGTTTTATGGCAATGAACCCTGAAAGAGGATGCCGGAGAAGAGAGTGCAACATAATCAACAGACAAATAGCGAGAGGGTCATCCTGATTACCGGTTGTTCTTCGGGCATTGGGTATTGTGTCGCCCATGGTCTGAAAGCGCACGGTTGGCGGGTATTCGCCACAACCCGGCAGGCCGTGGATGTCGAACGCCTGCAAGCCGAAGGGTTGGAAAGTTTATGTCTGGATGTGCGAGACCCCCTATCCATTCAGTCCACCGTGACGGAAATCCTGGCGCGGACTGATGGCCGGCTGGATGCGCTGTTCAATAACGCTGGCTATGGTCAACCCGGCGCGGTGGAGGATGTGAGTCGTGATGCGTTGCGTGAGCAGTTTGAAACCAATCTGTTCGGCGCGCTGGAAGTGACTAATCAGGTGATCCCGGTGATGCGCCGGCAGGGCGCAGGACGGATTCTGTACAATAGTTCAGTGTTGGGTTTAGTCGCATTTCCCTACCGGGGCGCTTACGTGGCCAGCAAGTTTGCCCTGGAGGGACTGGCGGATACCTTGCGTTTGGAGCTTGTGGATACCGGCATTCACGTTTGCCTGATTGAGCCAGGGCCGATTCTCAGCCGGTTTCGGGATAACGCCCATGCAGCCTATCAGCGGCATATTCAGGGCGAAAGCAGTCTGCATCGAAAAAAGTACGCGGCGATGGAAACCCGGTTGCTCAAGGAAGGCCCAGCCGCGCCGTTCACGCTGCCACCGGAAGCGGTGTTGAAGCGGGTGATTCATGCGCTGGAAAGTCCCCGGCCTCGCGCCCGCTATCCGGTGACGACGCCAACATACCTGTTTGCCATCCTAAAGCGATGGTTGCCCACTGCAATGTTGGATGCGATTCTGCGGCGGGCGGGCGGCGAAGGACGGCGGTAGGGAACGGTAGCTGCCTGGACTAAGGTTGCGCCAGGGCCTGTAACACCGAACGCAACTCCAGCCACCACTGTTCCAGCGGCCGCCGGTTGGCGATATCGACCATATCCGGCATCTGCTTGATCGGGAAGGTCGTCAGCTTACCTTCAGCCAGACCGACGAAGGCGCCTGCCGCTCCGCCGCGCCCCAGTTCCCCGGTCAGGAAGTCGATGCAGTGCGCGGCCAGCCGGGTCGCCAGAATGCGATCGAACGGCGAAGGATTACCGCCCTGTTGAACGTGGCCTAACACCGCCTGGCGCACGTCAAACAGGTGACTGCCTTCCTCTTCAAACAGCCGGGCCAGAAAATCGGTGGTGTATTGATCGTTGGCGTACTCGTTGCGAATCGTCAGGTAAAAGCGCCGCCCCTTGCCGAAGCTGTCGACCATGCGCTCCACATCGGCCTGCAAGTCCTTAAGCGTGATGCCCTCTTCAGGCAAATAAATCCGTTCCGCCCCGCTGGCCATCCCGCTCATCAACGCCAGATAACCACAATGCCGCCCCATGACCTCGACCACGAAACAACGCCGCGCCGCCATCGCCGATTGCTTGATGCGGTCGAGCGCCTCGACAATCACATTGAGCGCCGTATCAGCGCCGACGCTTAAATCCGATCCCGGCAGGTTGTTGTCGATGGTCGCCGGCAGGCAAATCATCGGCATTTTGAAGGCCGGATAACGCTCCCGCTCGCTGTAGAGCCAGTGCAGGGCCTGATAGGCTTTCCAACCGCCGATAATCAACAGACCATCGACGTCGTGCGTCTCCAGGGCGCGTGCAACGGTGTAGAGTTGTTCTGTGGTCGGGGTTTGCCGACTGGCGCCCAACTCCGCGCCGCCCAGCGCCGTCCAACCTTCGACATCACCCCAGGTAAGTTCTTCAATCCGGCCACCGATCAAACCGCCGAAGCTACCGCGCACTCCCAGCATGGTATGGCCGCGATCCCGGCCCAGGCGCACGGCGGCGCGGGCGGCGGTGTTCATGCCCGGCGCCAGTCCGCCGCCATGCAATACCGCGATGCGGCGCGGGCGGTCCACGGGCGTCACGCTGGGCAACGCCTCGGCCATCGCCCGGAAGGTTTTGGTCATTTCGTTGAAACTACCGCCGCGTAGCTCCACAGCCTTGGCGTAATCCTTTTCGGCAATGGTCCGCGCCACTGCGCGGGTTTGCTCGACGCATTGCATCAAGGGTAACCGCCGAACCCGGTTATAACGGACGCCAATGAGTTGCGGTTCACTGTCCGCCGTGGCCGCCAACACTTCCTGAACTGCGGCGTGGCCAACCAGGGTGCTCATCCAGCGGTCATAAGCGCTGGGCGTACCGCCGCGCTGGACATGCCCGAGGATCGTCACGCGGGTATCCTCGCCCAGCCGCTCTTCCAGAACCTGGCGGATATAGTCGGCGCTGATCCGGTTCCCGGCCCGGTCAGTAGCGCCTTCGGCCACCACCACAATACTGTCGCGCCGACCCGCCGCCCGGCCATGGCGCAACATCTCACACATGCGGTCTTCCCAGCCTTCCGCCGGCGGATATTCAGGGATAAGAACGTAGTCAGCGCCGCCGGCAATAGCGCTGGTCAACGCCAGGTAGCCGCAGTGCCGGCCCATCACCTCGACCACGAAACTGCGTTGGTGGCTGGCGGCGGTGCTGGTCAGCGCGTCAATCGCTTCGATGATCCGGTGCAGGGCGGAATCAGCGCCGATAGTCATATCGGTGCCGACCATGTCGTTGTCGATGGAGCCGACCAACCCGGCAATCATCAGCGCGGGATGGGCGCGGGCCGTTGCTTCGTCGATTTCGCCGCCTTGCACTAGTTCCGCCAGCAGTTCCGGCCATTCCTGGCGGAACAGATTGGCACCGGTCAGGCTGCCATCGCCGCCGATGATCACCAGGCGGTCAATACCGCATTGGAGCAGATTACGCGCGGCGCGCCGGCGGCCTTCGCGTTCCCGGAAGGCGGGACAGCGGGCAGTGCCGATGATCGTGCCGCCCCGGTGCAGGATGCTGCCAACGTCATCCCAGGCGAGTTGACGGACGCGATCGCCACCGTCCACCATGCCTTGATAGCCTTCGTAGATAGCGTAAACGGCTGCGCCTTCGTGAATGGCGGCGCGAACCACCGCGCGAACGGCGGCGTTCATGCCTTGGGCGTCGCCGCCACTGGTCAGAACGCCAATGCTGATCTGAGAATGAGACATAGAACAGGGTTTCCCTTGGCTGCTGAATGGATGGAAGATGGATGGAGGTAAGCTTAGCAGCAGTTTTTAAACAGGGGATTAAGGCTCTTCAAGCTCGAATCCTTCTGCCCTTTAGCAAAGAGAGCAGATAAATGCCTTTGCTGCCATCCTCCTCTTTAAAATAAGGAGGGCCGGGGGGATTGAGGCTACAACGATCTGGCAAGACGGAAACCTAGGAAGCTGTTACGAAGCGACGGCCAGTTCCAGTTGCGGTACGCCGAACGCACCCAAGCGGGAGAGTAGAACCAGGAGCCGCCCCGAATCACTTGGACGTCAGTTGTATAATTTATATTGCATATCTGCTCTTGTCCCGCATAAGGATTTTGCCAGAGTGAGCAAGTCCATTCCCAGACATTACCCAGCATGTCATACAAATCCCACCGGTTGGCCGTAAACAAACCGACCGGAGCCGTATAGGTATAACCATCATTACATTCATGGATCGTCCAGTCTGGATAGGTCTGCTGGAACGTCCAATCCGCCACATTGGCGTAGCTACAGGCTAAATCCGGATTCTCTCCCCAATAGCGTGCGGTCGTTGTTCCCGCTCGCGCCGCGTATTCCCATTCCGCTTCGGTCGGCAACCGATATGCCAAGCCCGTCTGCTGATTCAGCCACTGTGCGTAGGCCGTCGCATCGAACCAGTCCACATTGATCACCGGTCGCCGCCCCCGGCCCCAACCTTCGTCATCGGGCTTGATCCGGCCCGTCGCCTCGGCAAACTGGTCATATTCGTCAAAGGTCACTTCGTATTTGCCGATGGCGAAACTCGCGATTGTCACTGTGTGTTGCTGTTCATTGTCCCACCGGCCCACTTCGCTGGTCGGACTGCCCATCAGGAAGACGCCCCCCGGCAGGATGGCCATATCGGGTTCGATGAAGAAATCCGGGGAGGAGGAATGCGCCGTAATCCAATCCGCCAGATACGGCAAAATCTCGTGGCTGCTGTCCTCGACGTTCACTTCGGCTTTTAGGGCGCGGACGCCATTAAAGGTTTCATCATCCAGAAACTTGGGGGTGTGACTGAATCCCGGAAACACCGACTCATCGACTGCATTCCCTTCAAGATTCGCCTCGGTGGTGTCCAGCGCAATGACGTACTCACTCACCTTTGCACCCAAGCCGCCAAGCAGCTGCTGATCCCGGCGTAACGCCTGCTGCTTACGATCACTGGGTAGAAAACGCTGGCCCTCGAACGAGATCAGTCCATCGCCATCCGTTAGCGTAATCCTCTTATGGCGAGTGAAATTCTCCCAGTACGCCTTCACCGACGTCCGCAGGCCGATCAGCACTTGCACCGGCAAGTCCTTAACCAAAAACGGATGGCGGGTATCATCCTTTAGGGCGTCGATGATAGAGCCAGTCCTCAGTGACCACTGTGGCAGGTCTTCCACAAGATCATTCGCTCGTCCCGCTTGCACACAGGAAACCTGCTTACAGTATCTGATAAGGTCTCCCCCAATCCCGTCCACGCCCTCCGGGTAGTCAGCACTGTTACTGGCAAAGACGCCGCTATGCGGAGCGCCGACCGTGGTCAGGGAGGCGACCAGCGGGACATAGCTAACAGCTATATCCGCCAATCCTTGCAGATAAGTACGCGCCAGCAGACCTCCAAAGGAATGTGCGACCAGATGCACATTCTTGCTGGTCTTAGTTTTAATCAACGCGACCGCATGAAACAGGTCCACAGCCACATCTTCAAAGCGGGCATTGGTGCGCCAGCGGAATTCAAACGGCAGAATTTTCGGTTGGCTGACGCTACCGCCCATCCGCGTTTGTAATTCTGTGAACATCCGATTCCAGGTGGTATCGTCTGATCCAGAGCCACCCCCCAGACTATCCCCCAAGTTAAAGCCGTGTATGAACAGCACCGGCTGAGCATCGTGCGCTAGCTCCGCACTCCCTAGGGCGTAGGCCGCACACAACACCGAGGCCGCTTGATAAATCAGGGTGATGGACTCTTCTCCAGCGGGAATTTCCAGCGTTTCTTCCGCTAGCAAATGACGCGATACGCGCGCGCCGTCGTAACCAAATCCCTTGATAAAAAAGCCCTTGGTCGATTGCCAACGGCGTGGCGCATCCTCTGAACAATTTTGATCCGCACTGGCCAGCACCGCATAAGGTTCCGCTTCGGCCACAGACGCCGCCGTGGAGAATGCGATCAACGCGCTGGTATTCAGACGCACCGTGCGGCCTTCCGCCAAGGGCGCAGACAGCGTCAACGTGATCATCAGATCGCCGTCCGCCGTCGTCCCGGTGCGCAAGACCGCATCGGCCCCCATCGGTAACGCATCCCCGTCAATCTCCACCAGATCGCCCAGCGTAATCAGGCTCACCCCATTGGAGGTTGCCGTCTCTACCTGTTGCGCCGCGACCAATTCCAGGCTACCCGTCACATCGAATGTCGCAGCCCCGGACGTGACGCGCATCTGGAAGGGCTTCGATCCGGTCAGAACCCCACCCGGCGGCTGGTAACGGAGCGCGCCGGTGTCGCTGTTGACTGTCAATCCTGTTGGGCCGGACAGTAGCGTAAATCTCAGGGTCATCTGCGACCCTTCGGAAAACACCACCTGCGCCGGACCAGTGGTCAGCGCCTGACCCACGAACAGATCGTAGCGGTTCTCGCCATCCGCACCGTCCAACTGCACCGTGCGAATCTCCGCAAGACTCACCCCGCCATCCACCACCGCCCCATCCAGCCCCGGATTCGCCGCCAGCCATGCTACCGCCTTGGTCGGTGTGATCGCGCCATTCGCATCCGCTGCAATGAAAGCGATAAACGCCTGGAGCGCGGCTTTACGAATCGGGTTACTGTCCTGGTTTTCCGGCGTATTGGCAAAGTTCGCCAGCACCGTCCCCCGTGAATCGCCTACATCCAGGCGACTCACCCAGTAATCCAAGCCTCCCAGATCTGGCGACCGGCCCAGCATGTTTTCATACAAGGCCGTCACGAATTGTTCATCCGTCAATGACACCGGGTATTTCGCCTCAAACTCGTCCGACGCTACGAAGAAATCAGCGATGGCATTGACATTGCTTTGGAACTGCTCGAAACCCGCGCCCCCGTCCAGATAAACATCAGTCCAGAAGGTGAGTCCGGTAATGTCACCGTAGTTGGGCAAGATCGAATTAGGCAACGGCGAGCGGCCAAACGCGGCGGCGTAGAACCAGGCAATTGTCGAAGCCGCCGGGGCACTAAAGGCCGCTAAGACCGGGCGTGACGCTATCTCCGCCAGCAACCCCAGCAGCGTCAACAGAATGAATAAGAAACGAATTGAGCGCGTCATGAGGCGTATTCCTCTATATCTAGGATGGATAAAATATAGGGGAAGGGTTGACGGCTACAACATTCAAATCCCCCCCGGCCCCCCTGTTTTTTCAAAGGGGGGAGAAATCTTCTATCTTTATTCAAGAGGGGAGTTTATTGCTCTGGCGGTTCAATCGTGATGCGGAATGTGCGGATGGTATCGCCTTCTACCACTGTGCATTGCGTGGTGACCGGTGCGGTGAAAGGCGGAGCGATATGGACTAAAGGAGATTCTGACGCCGGTTCCGGTTCCGGTTCCGGTTCAGGAGCCGGGTCAGGCGCAATGATCGGGAGCGTTGCGACTTCCGCAACCTCCGGTTCTTTCCCTGCAACCGGGGGTGTTCCGGTTTCCCCGGTCAACCAGCGCATACCGGCATTCGCTTCCATGCGCATACCGGGCGTGATCGCCGCAGCCACCAGAAAGAGATGTTCCTCAGTGACCGGCAATTCACGTTCGCGCAATGCTTCTTCCGCGATAGCCAGGCTGTCAGGCGCCTGTTCCAGTGGACTGCCAACGCAAGGCTCCAGCTGCAATTGTTCAGCGGCGATTTTGACTACAGCGGAATCGGGTTGGTGCGGCGCGTGGCCGAAATAACCCAGGATGGAGCGCCCATAACCCGGATCGATCCGCACCCAGCGCCCGTGCAATACATTACTCAGGGCCTGCGCCCAATAATGTTGACCGCCAGGCATTGCGCTGGTCCAGGCGCCGCCGGTTTGCGCCACAATCGGAAATTCGGCCAGTACGTCAGCATAACGATCCAGAAGACCGGCGCTGGCCACACCCTCAAGCATAGCGGCGACTGCATCCCCCGGCAGAGGGAATTGAACCACCCGAGCGTCAGGCGCGGCGGCGACCGGATTCAAGGCATAGTCCCGAAGTCCGTCGATCAAGCCCTGTTCCAGGTCGTCGACCTTGCTAGGATCGATCTCCAGCAAATAGCCGGTGTCTTTGAGCGCCTGCGTCATCGAACGCACATCCGGTTGCGCAGCGCCGGAAGCGAGTGGCCGCACGGACAGGTCAATGCCATCCACGCCGCCGGCAATGCCCGCCATGTAACAAGCGACCGCCAGCGACGCCGTGTCGCAGGTGTGCATGGACAACGGAATCTCGGGGGGCAGGATTTTCTTCAAGCCCTTCGCTGTTTCATAGCAGGTGTGTGGAGTCGTTGTGCCGGTCGCGTCATGCATGCAAATAGAGTCAAAATGCAGACCGGATTCCAGCAGCTTCTGCACCAGACGCACATAGAATTCCGGGGTGTGCGCCTCATTGGAAGGGTAGGGTGTTCCCATCATCGCCAAGCACACTTGATGATGCAGTCCGGCATCGACGATCAGCTTGCCAGTCTTGACCAGATTGTCGACGTTATTCATGAAATCGACATTGCGGGCCATCGCAACGCCATGCTTTTTCAGCAACCGGGCCTGTATTTCCAACAGAGTAAGTCGCTGCGGAATCAGGGTCAGGCCACAGATCGAGCGGGTCAGAATTTGTATGCCAATATCTGGACCTGTCGCTTTGCGCACCTGCTGCATGTTGACGAACGGATCCTCGCCTGCCTGGACATAGGGCGCCTGGTAATGACCGCCGTCAAGCTCGATATGACGCACCCCCATTGCAACAGCGGCTTGCAAGGAGGGGAGCAGGTTTTTAACAGGAACCTGACCGCCGAACAGGCTTCGCAAGCCGTCGCTGAAAGCAGTCAATGTGACGTGAATATTTTTCGGAGTAGGGGCAAAGATCATGGTGACTCCCTCTGATTTAGAGTTCTTCTTCGATTTGGATAATCCGCGCACCGGGAGCGATAGCGTTGACAGCGGAGGCGATGGCAACCGCAACCGCCGCGTCAATGGTCGGTGGTTGTGCCGGCGCAGCGGCAGCTCTGTCCGCCAGGGGTGGCTCTTCCAGCAAAGGCGGTTTCATTAATTCGCGCCAAGCGCCGCTTCGCCTGACGAACGGAACAATAACTGCTGTCAGGATGCCGAAACAGATCAACAGAACAAGCAAATTTTCCATACAGGATTCCTTGTGACGCCGGATATCGCATTCAAAAGCGCATCTCGAAGGAAATTGTAGGAAAATTATAACTGAGTATCCAGGTTATTTAGCATCAATAACTTAGCAACGTAGCATCCTCATGCCCGCCATCCTGCTTGCAACCCTGAATGCCCGTTACTTTCACTCTTCGCTGGGTTTGCGTTATCTGTACGCTAACCTCGGGGAGTTGCAGGAAGCGGCGGCCATCCGTGAGTTCATCATCAGCCAGCGACCGCTGGACATCGTCGAGTCGTTGTTGACCGAACAGCCGCGCATCATCGGCTTGGGCGTGTATGTCTGGAATGTGATGGAGATCACGCAGGTCGTCGGATTACTTAAACAGGCGCGGCCCGAGGTGTGGATTGTGCTGGGCGGCCCGGAGGTCAGTCATGCGTGGGAACAACAGCCCGTGGCGGCGCTGGCCGATTATGTGATGGCCGGTCAGGCTGATCTGGCCTTTGCCCAACTGTGCCGGCGGTTGCTGGCCCACGATCCGCCGGCTGAAAAGGTCACGGTCGTTGAACCGCCGCCCCTGGAAGCGCTGGCGTCGCCTTACCCGTTTTATCGGGATGAGGACATTGCACATCGGTTGATTTACGTGGAAGCCTCGCGGGGTTGTCCTTTCAAGTGTGAGTTCTGTCTGTCGGCGTTGGATCGCAAGGTCTGGCCGTTTCCGCTCGAACCCTTCCTGGCGGAACTGGGGCAGCTTTATCAGCGCGGGGTGCGTCATTTTAAATTCGTTGATCGCACCTTTAATCTGGATGCCAAAACGGGAGCGCGCATTCTGGATTTTTTTCTGGAGCGACTGGATAAGGGATTGTTTCTGCATTTTGAACTGATCCCCGACCATCTGCCGGATGCGCTAAAGAGCCGGATCGTGCGCTTTCCAGTAGGTTCGTTGCAGTTCGAGATCGGTATTCAGACTTTTAATCCCGCCGTTCAAGCTTGCATTAGCCGCAAGCAGAATGATCGGAAGACCGAAGAAAATTTGACCTGGTTGCGTCAACAAACCGGTGTCTATCTGCATACCGATTTGATCGCGGGTCTGCCCGGCGAAGACTTGGCCAGCTTTGCCGCCAGCTTCGACCGGTTGGCGGCGCTGGACCCGCATGAAATTCAGGTCGGCATTCTCAAGCGCTTGCGCGGCGCGCCGATTGACCGGCATACCTTGGCCTTTGATTGCCGCTACAACCCGTATCCGCCCTATAACCTGTTGTCTTCAAACGTGCTGGATTTTGCGACCCTGCGGCGTCTGGAACGGTTTGCGCGTTATTGGGATTTAATCGGCAATTCCGGACGCTTCGCGCAAACCCGACCGTTGTTGCTAGGAAATGCGCCGTTTCAACGCTTCATGGTGTTAAGCGACTGGTTGTTCGCCACGACCGGCCAAACGCATGAGTTGGCCTTGGGGCGATTGTTCGATTTGCTATACCGGGGACTGACGGAGGCGCTAGAGATTGATGCAGCGAGGGCACGTCAGGCGTTGGCTGCGGATTACCAGGTCAGTGGCGCGAAAGGCTGTCCGGCGTTTCTGCGGGCGGACTCGTCCGCCCCAGTTAAACCCGTTACATCGCCCCGAACTACTGGCGGCGGCGCTGCGCCTGATCGCCAGGCCCGGCGATTGCCGCCCTCTTGAATCACTCGAATGGATTGGTTATTTCGGTGGTTCGATGCCCATTTTCCCGCAGTCGCGCCATGAGTTGTATGACTTGCTGTTCCGCCTGGTTGGCGCGTTGACGCTCCTGCTCGGTGCGTTGACGTTCCTGCTCGGCTTGGCTCTCAGCATTCAGGGCGCGTTGGCGTTCCTGCTCAGCATACTGCTCGGCGGTCAAGATGCGTTGACGCTCCTGCTCGGCTTGCTCGGTCCGGGTGGGAATCAGCCGTCCAGTTGTGTCAGTCCAGCGCAACCATAACGCTTCCATTTCCTCATATTCTCCCTGCCACAAGCGCAGCCCCAGACCAACTCCCTGCAGCAGGCCCCCCGCCTGTTCCAAATAGCCCTGACCAGTCAGTTGATAGATGCGCAACACCCGATTGGACAGTTGCCGCCAAGGATCGAAAATCACGTAATACTCCACCCGGGCAATGGCGTACTTGCGCAATTTTTCGCTGTCTTCGCCAGCTTCGCGGTTCGAGACCACTTCGATAGCTACGACCGGCGGCTTGCCACCCTGCTTCCAGACAAAGTAGGAGCGATTGGCTTTCAGGCTGAGGTCGGCGCCGGGACCGGGCACATCCAGGGCCAGCATCATGTCGGGAACCAGAGGCGGTTCACGCAGCGCGTAAAACAGGCCGACATTGGCCAGCGCCAGAAAACGGCGATGTCCCGGCGTACACAGGGCGGGTCCCGGCCAAGCGCCGTAGAGGGGTTCAGTCAGCAGACATTGCTGTTTTTCCGACAGGATATTGTCCACGGGCGTGTCGTCCTCGGTGACCAGGTTTTCCATTTCACGCTCGATATCCGCACCGATTTCCGCCAGTTCCTGTTCCCAGTTCGGCGCCTGCCCGGTTTCACGGGGGTTGATGATTGCGTTCATGGTCGGGAAGAGCCTCTATGACAGAGTAACCTGTTGAATAATTTAGGGTGACTCATAACAAATTTTCCCCCTCATAAATCCGCCAGCATGGCGCTCAAATCAACCAGGTTGATTGCTTGAACATGGGCGCTGACCCGGAAACGCTCAGCGCCAGAATACACGATAAAACACTGTTCAGGCTCCAAGTCGGCGCAAGCGCTGTGGAAACCGCGTTCCAATTTCGGGGCAAGACTGCGCTTGATCTCAATAGCCCACACTCGGCTGGCAGGTAGGGTCAGGACCAGATCAACTTCAGCGCCAGCCGCCGTTCGGTAAAAATTCGCCTCGGTTCCCCAGGGCGCTATCCGCAGTAGTGTTTCGACCACGAAACCTTCCCAACTGAAACCGATAACCGGATGTCCCAATACGGCCTCCTTATCCGGCAACCCCAGCAGGGCGTGCAGGATGCCACTGTCGCGCACATACACTTTGGGCGACTTGATCAGTCGCTTGCCCATATTGACATGCCAAGGCGGCAGGCGACGCACCAGCAGCAAATCGACCAGCAGATCGAGATAGCGGGCTACGGTTTTGCCATCCACGCCCAGACCGCGCGCCAGTTCAGCCGCGTTGAACAAGCCCCCCTGATGATGCGCCAGCATGGTCCAGAACCGGCGAAGGGTTTCGGCTGGAATACGGGGTCCCAGCTGTGGAATATCTCGCTCCAGATAGGTCCGGATGAAGTTCCGTCGCCATTGCAGGCTCAGGGTCGCGTCAGTGGCCAACAGACTGTCGGGGAAACCACCGCGAATCCATAGCGTATCCAAGTCGGCGCGATTGATTTCCAGAGCGTCGATAGGATCAAGCTCGATATAGGCAATCCGTCCTGCGAGGGTTTCGCCCGATTGTTTGAGGAGATCAATGGCGGCGGAACCCAGCAGCAGAAAGCGGCCGGTTCGGTGGCCACGCTGACGGCCACGATCAATCAGACCACGCAGATTCTGGAACAGACCAGGGAGGCGGTGAACTTCGTCCAGAATAACCAGTTTATCTTCATGGTCAGCCAGATACAGATCGGGATCAGTGAGCTTGGCGTGGTCTGCCGCCGATTCCAAGTCGAGATAAATGGATGGACGAGTGGCAGCGATGACCTGCGCTAGCGTGGTTTTGCCGACTTGTCTAGCTCCCAGCAAGGCTACAGCAGGATATTGATCGAGATGCTGATTTAGCACGGCTTGAAGACGACGAGGTATCATCCTTGCAATTATGGAATGTTATTCCTGAATTGCAAGGTTGTTCTCGCGTATTCTCAAGATCTGAACTTACCACCTATCAGTTCCTCATTGCGGAGCAAATCTGATAGCTCGTAACTCGCAGTAGCCCAGATGGAGCATAGCGAAATCCGGGCTACAACGGCTGCGCCCCACTGCGTTCTGACAGGGTGCTGTCTTGCCAGCGTTGAATGAACGGGGCCAGAGCGGCGTGCATGGTCATTGTGCAGCGTTCCAAGAAAAAACCCGCCGGAGCGGGTTGGTTTGGCGCTTCAATTGGTGGAGGCGGGGGGAATCGAACCCCCGTCCGCAGATCCTCTGCCTTTGGCCCTACATGCTTAGCCTGATCTTTAATTTAACCTTTCGCAACCCGACCGGCAGGGCGGCGAACGGCGGTTCCGGTGAGTTTTAGCCCCTCCCCCCCGGACAGGTTCGGTGGCGATCTTGTGTTAGTCGACCCCTGAAGCGCCCCGAAAGGCTCCGAACCTCACAAGCAAGTTTCGGTCAGGGGCTAGCGGGCTTTAGGCCGCCAGAGCGTAGCTGTCGTCGTTGGCAACTATATTTTACAGCCAGTTTAACGAGGCGAGCTGCATCCTCGACATGCGCCTTGGGTTTTGCAATCCACGTCGAAACCCGGAATCGCCCCCATTGGGTAAGAAAGTAGGATCACTGGCTAGTGGGAAAGTTCCAGCCATTCAGGGTCATTGCAAACGACTGCGCACCAGGAGAGTGGCGATACTCAGCGTCACCAGAGCGGTCAACGCCATCGGCCAGGCTTGGGCGGCAACCTCCGCTGCCGGCAATGTTTTCACGAACGTACCCTGAACGATGATCAGGAAGTGGGTCAACGGGATGACCTCTGCCACCCATTGTAAGACCATCGGCATATTTTCCACCGGGGTGGCGAATCCAGACATCAGAATCATCGGCACCCCGGTTGCAAAAGCGCCCAGAATAGCCTGTTGCTGGGTAGCGCAGATCGAAGAAATCATCAATCCTAACCCCACGATGGACAGAATGAACAGCAGCATGGTCAGGAACAGCAGCCCCAGGGAACCGGTGAAGGGAACGCCAAAGGCAAATACGCCCGCCCCCACCATCAGCATCCCCAGCGTCGTGCCGATGACCAGCGCCGGCGCGGCTTTAGCCACGATAATTTCCGCAGGCGTGGTAGGCGAAACCAGCAACTGGTCGAAGGTGCCGAGTTCGCGTTCGCGTGCAATGGATAGCGCTGTAACGATGAGGGAGGTGAACATCGCCAGAGTGCCGGCGAGGCTGGGCACAATGAACCATTGATAAATGAGATTCGGGTTAAACCAGTGCCGAACGGCTACCCGGTCGTTGTTCCCGGAACTTTCAGGCTGCATCGTCGCGCCCAGATTGCCAGCGATGCTTTCTACATAGCGGAGCGCGACCTGCCCAGAGTTGGCCCGGCGACCATCGACGATGACTTGCAGCGGCGCGGGACGACCTGCCGCCACATCGCGCGAAAAGGTTTCCGGTATGTCAATGGCCAGCAGCACTTGGCGCTGCTCGATCGCCGCTTGTAGTTGCTCCGGACTTTGCATCGTCGCCACGCTGCCAACGAAGGTAGCAGCGCTGACGCGGGCAACTAGCTCTTGCGACCCGCGTCCGCCATCACGATCGTAAATGGCGATGGCAACATTGCGCACTTCCAGCGTGGCGGCAAAGGAAAAGATCAGCAATTGTATCAATGGCGGCCCGATGAGCAGGGCGCGCGCGCGCCGGTCGCGCAGGATGCTGAGCAGTTCTTTGATAATCTGTGCGCGCAGTCGCGGCGAAAGCAGCGCCATATCAGGTATCCAGGCTTTTGCGGGTCTTGAACTTAGCCAAGGTAAAGAACAGCGCGCCAATCGCCAGCATCGCCGCCATGTTCGGCAGCATCACTGCCCATACATCGCCAGCCAGGAAGACGGTCTGCAAAGAGGCCACAAAGTGACGGGCGGGAACAATAGAGGTGATCAGACGGATGGGTGTTGGCATCGAGTCAATCTCGAACAGGAAGCCCGAGAGCAGGAAGGCGGGCAAAAAGCCGGAGAAGAGCGCGGCTTGTGCAGCAATGAACTGGTTTTTCGCCAGCGCCGAAATGACCAGACCCTGACCCAGCGCCGGCACGAGGAAAACGGCGGAAAGCAGTAACAAGGTAAACCACGAGCCGCGCAACGGGACATCGAAAACGAAAACGGCCAGCAGGGCAGAACCCAGCGTGGCCAGCAGTCCCAATACAAAGTACGGTAACAATTTGCCGATCAAAATTTCAACGACTCGCGCCGGTGTGGACAACAAGGCTTCCATCGTCCCGCGCTCCCACTCCCGGGCAACGACCAGCGCCGTGAGCAACGTGCCGATCATCGTCATGATAATAGCGATGGCCCCAGGTACCAGGAACCGGCGGCTTTCAATTTCCGGGTTGAACCAGAAGCGCGAACGCACATCGATCACAGGCGGCGTGCTTTGCCCAACCTGGCCAGCCAGCCACTGAGCAATCACGCCTTGCGCATACCCGGCGACAAAACCGGCAGTGTTCGGTTGCGAGCCATCGGTGATGACTTGTACCAGGGCACTTTCTGTGTTCGTCGCCAGCCGGCGTTCGAAATCCTGGGGGATGACGACGTAACCCTTGAGTCGGCTGGCGATGACTTCACCGGCGACCTCCCGCCGATCCCGCGCCGGTGTGACCTGAAAGTAGTGCGTTCCACTGAACGCCGCGGCGAGCGACTGAGCGGCTGCGCCATCGGACTCCAACACGACGCCAATCGCCACCTTACGGATATCCAGCGAAACAGCGTAGGCGAACAGGAACAACAGAATGACCGGCAGCACGAAGGCAATCAGAAAAGTCGAGGGATCACGAATGACCTGAAGACTTTCCTTGCGCACTAGCGCAATGAGTCGCCGCAGGTTCATGCAGATTCCCGCATCGATGAAGCCGCATCCTGAGCGTCCACCTCCTGGATAAGATGGATAAAGGCATCTTCCATGGTCGGTTCCTGGTCACCGCTGATGGTAACCCGAGCCTTGAGCACATCTGGCGTATCGAGCGCGATGAGCTTGGCCCGATACATCAACGCCACCCGGTCGCAGTACTCGGCTTCGTCCATGAAATGCGTGGTGACCATAATGGTGACGCTCTTATGCGCCAAGCCGTTAATGTGCGTCCAGAACTCGCGTCGGGTGATGGGATCGACGCCGGAAGTGGGTTCGTCGAGGAACAGTACCAGCGGACGGTGCATCAGCGCGCAGGCCAGCGCCAGGCGCTGTTTGAAGCCGAGCGGCAGTTCATCCGGCGCGCTCTTGAGATATTTCCCAAGCTGAAAAGTTTGGATCATTTCCTCGATGCGTTCGCGTTTCAACGCCCCCTCCAGGCCGTAAACCCCGGCGGAGAATTCCAGGTTTTGCTGAACCGATAACAAGCCATAGAGCGAGAACTTCTGCGCCATGTAACCCAGTTGCCGCTTGGCTTGGCTGCCGGCAACGCGCAGATCCAGACCGACCACCCGCGCTTCGCCAGCGGTTGGGCGCAGCAGCCCGCACAGCATCTTGAACGTGGTGGACTTGCCCGCGCCGTTGGGACCGAGCAGTCCGAAAATTTCGCCCTTGCGCACCTGGAAACTGACGTGATCGGTCGCCGTGAACGCGCCGAAGCGGCGGGTCAGGTTACGACACTCCACGACGTTGTCATCGTCCAGAATAACGGGTGCCATCTTCTGCGCAAGAGCGGATATTCCACCTGGGCCGCCGCCCAGGAGATCGACGAAAGCATCCTCGAAACGCGGCGTGACCGGTTGCAGCTCCGCCCCGACCTGTGCGGCAAAGGCGGCGACCGCCTCATGCTGACCATCCGGGCGCAAGACGATGCGAATCGAGTTGCCCTGGATAACGCCATCACTCACCGAGGTCAATTCCAGGATTTCTGACAGCAGTTCGCGTCGGTCGCGCCGGTGATTCAACAACCGAAAACTACGGTCTTTCAAACGGCTCGTGAGTTCGCTGGGCGCACCGGCAAATTTGAGCTGGCCTTCATTGAGCAGGAACACGGCGGCACAGCGCTCCGCTTCGTCGAGATAAGCGGTGGCCCACACGACCGCCATGCCGTCATCGGTCAGCGCCTGCACCATGCGCCACAAATCCTGCCGGCTGACCGGGTCGACGCCCACGCCCGGTTCATCCAGCAGCAGCACTTTAGGCGTGGCCATCAGCGCACAGGCCAGACCCAGTTTTTGCTTCATTCCACCGGAGAGCTTTCCCGCCAATCGCGTTGTGAAAGGACCAAGCCGGGTGAACTCCAGCAGTCGTTCGAAGGTATCACGGTGGGTTCGCCGCTCGAGTCCGCGTAATTCCGCGTAGAGCCGCAGGTTCTCCATCACCGACAGGTCTTCATAGAGACCGAAACGCTGCGGCATATAGCCGATGCGGTCCGACAGCGCCGTGCTGTCGCGCACCGAGTCCAGACCCGCCACCGTGATGCGGCCTGCAGTGGGCGCCATCAGACCGGCCATGAGCCGCATGAGCGTAGTCTTGCCCGCGCCATCCGGCCCGACCAGCCCGGTCAAGCAACCAGGCAAGATACGTCCATGGATACCGCGCAGGGCTTCGAGTGCGCCAAAGCGCTTGACCACGCCATCAAGTTCAACCGCGATTGACGGCGCGGCGTCCACAGAATTCATGACTCAATCCTGCCCGGCGGATGCAGTCGCAACCGTGACCGTCACGGGCATACCTTGATGCAACCATGAATCGGCGTCGGTGACGACAATGCGCAAGCGGTAGACCAGGTCGGTGCGTAGATCCGTCGTTTCAACTGACTTTGGCGTGAATTCCGCGCGCGGCGAGATGAAACCAATATGCCCTTGATAAACCTTCTTGGAAGAATCGGTGCGCACACTCACCGGGGTTCCCGACGCGATGCGGCCCAGTTCGGGTTCGCTGACATAAGCGCGTACGTATACCGGGTTTCGCAACGACAACGTGTAAACGGCGGCGTGACTGTCCACCATGCTTCCGGGTTCACGCACCCGACTCAGCACGACCGCATCCGCCGGGGCGATGAGTTGCGTATCATCCAGCGCCGTCTGCGCCTGGGCGCGAGCTGCTTCGGCACTGGCCAGCCGCGCTTGCGCCGCGGCAATATCTTCCTGTCGAAAACCTTCCTGTTGCAGGGATAAGGCTTGTTGCGCGGAAGCCAGGGCGGCGATCGCTTCATCCCGGGCGGCCCGCGCAGCGTCAAGAATTTGTTGACTGGCGGCCCCGGTGCTGGCGAGTTCACTTTGTCGGCGAAACTCACTGTCCACCTTGCGGAAGACCGCTTCCGCCTGGCGGACGGACTCCTCAGCGCGTTTGATTTCCTGGGGACGATTGCCGTGTTGGAGTTTATCGAGCTCCGCCTGAGCGCGCTGGACCTCGGCTTCCGCTGCGGCCAGCGCATCTCGATACGGCTGTGCGTCCAGTTCCGCGACGACATCGCCTGTCTTGACGGTTGCGCCTTCGTCGACCGCCATCCGCAACAGGCGGCCCGGTTGACGAAAAGCCAGCTCGACTTCGCGAATGTCGACATTACCGTAGAGCGTCAGCACGCCCTCCGTTGGATGATCCTGACCCTGCCGCCAGTAGGCCGTTCCCACACCAAGAATCAGCAACACGAGGACAACAACACGAAGTTTGTTTTTCATTCGTCAGTATCCATTTCGTGGATGACGCCTGCATTTGCGAGAAAACCTGGCTTACCGTTCTCGCATCAGCCGCTGTTTATCACGCTCCCAGTCACGATCCTTTTCAGTCGCCCGCTTGTCGTAATCCTTCTTGCCTTTCGCCAGACCGATGTCCAGCTTGGCCCGGTTGTTCTTCCAATACAATGCCAGCGGAATCAGCGTATAACCTTTGCGCTCGACCGAACCGATCAGCCGGCTGATTTCCTCTCGGTGCAGCAGCAATCTGCGGGTGCGGGTCGGGTCGGCGTCGACGTGGGTCGAAGCCGAGGTCAGCGGCGAAATATGGCAACCGAACAGAAACGCCTCGCCATCGCGCAACAGCACATAGCTTTCCTTGAGATGGGCGCGACCGGCCCGCAGGCTTTTGACCTCCCAACCCTGAAGAGATAACCCAGCCTCGAAATGTTCCTCGATGAAATAATCGTGATACGCCTTCTTATTGCCCGCAATCTGGTTGTTCGGGGCCGATTTTTTCTTGGTCATGGGGCAATCCTGGTTTCTTCGTGAATGTAGCGCGAATGGCCGTAGTCGGTTTCCTCACCTCCTGCTAATAGAAAGAGGTATTTAGAGCAAGGAATAATCGTTGTCTGACCGTCGCTGATCAACAGCGTTCCTCACCGCATTCTACAATTCCAACAAGGCAAGCATTCACCTCCCCCCTTTGAAAAAGGGGGGCCGGGGGGGATTTCGCACGGGCGATAGGGTCAAAATCCCCCCTCACCCCCTTTTGCCAAAGGTGGAGACTGAACGGTTACCCAAAAAGAAAAGTCACCGATTGACCGTTGCAAAATCGGGCAAGTTTGTCAAACTTGGTCTGACTCACCAAAGTACAGGTTATCCATGATGGACTGCATCGCTCTCTTCCGAGTCATATCATGAACCGATCTTCCTGCTTTAATCCATTGCACATGTTTTCCTTTCTATTGATCAGCCTGGTGGTTTTGCTATTACCGCCGGGCGTTTTCGCCGCCGGGCTGTTGGCGGGCGGGGGCACGCACTCGCTGGCGATCAGTCCCGGCAATGCCTTTGGTTATGCCTGGGGCGCAAACCGGGACGGACAGATGGGCAATGAGGGCACCGGGCGCAACTAACCGTACCCCTCCCACTGGCCACCCTTTGCGGCGGCGAGTTCCTCAGTGGGGTGCAGGCAGCGGATGACGCGCCGGTACAAGTAGCCAGCGGCAGCCGGCACAGCCTGGCCTTGCGCAGCGACGGCACGGTGTGGGCGTGGGGGCTGAATGGCTCCGGGCAACTGGGCGATGGCACGACGACCAGCCGGCCAGTCCCGATTCAAGTCCCAGGTTTGCGGGAGGTGGTGGCGATTGCCGCCGGGAAGACGCACAGCCTGGCGGTCACACAGGACGGCACGGTGTGGGCGTCACCCAACGTGTGATCGCCCACGGCGCCAGCCACCCCGGAAGAAAGCCTCCGCGAGACCCTTGCTGAATTTCCAACGCCAACGCAAAAAACATTGTTATTAAACAAAGCTTCTCTTAACTTAATGGCAGTGAGGCGCTGGCTGGCTAAAATAATGTGATTTCAGCGCGCTGCCGTCAGCGCCTGCTCCAGATCAGCAAGAATGTCGTCAATATGTTCGATGCCAATCGACAGCCGCACCAAATCTTCGCTGACGCCCGCCCGGGCCATTTCATCCGGCGATAACTGTCGATGCGTTGTAGTCGCTGGGTGACAAGCCAGCGATTTCGCATCGCCGATGTTGACCAACCGGGTCACCAATTTCAATGCATCGATGAACTTGGCGCCAGAGTCACGTCCGCCCTTGATGCCGAAACTGAGAATGCTCGAGCCGCGCCCGCCCATGTATTTGTCGACCAGCGGTTTCTCCGGGTTGTCAGTCAGCGCTGGGTATTTAACCCATTCGACCTGCGCGTGACCACGTAAGTATTCCGCCGCTTTGACTGCATTTTCGCAGTGGCGGTCCATGCGCACCGGCAAGGTCTCGATACCCTGCAAAATCAGGAAGCTGTTGAATGGCGAAATCGCCGCGCCGGTATTGCGCAACGGCACCACCCGCGCTCGCCCGATGAATGCCGCTGGCCCTAGCGCTTCAACATACACCACGCCGTGATAAGAAGGATCGGGTTCGTTTAGCCGCGGGAAGCGGGCCTTGTGCTGATCCCAGGGGAAAAGTCCGGAGTCAACAATAACGCCGCCCAGGCTGGTGCCGTGGCCGCCCATGTACTTGGTCAAGGAGTGGACGACAATGTCAGCGCCATGTTCAAACGGCCGACAGAGATAGGGCGTGGGCACGGTGTTATCGACGATCAGGGGTACGCCATGCGCATGCGCCACTGCCGCCAGCGCGCCAAAATCGACCACATTCGCTGCCGGATTGCCAATCGATTCGCAAAACACCGCCTTAGTCTTTTCATCGATCAGGCGAGCCATGCCTTCGATGTCGCGATAGTCGGCAAAGCGCGCCTCAATGCCAAAGCGCGGCAACGTATGGGCAAACAAATTATAGGTGCCGCCATATAGAGTGGAGGTGGTGACGATATTGTCGCCGACTTCCGCAATCGTCATTAGCGCGTAGGTAATCGCTGCGGAACCCGCGGATACGGCCAGCGCGCCGACTCCGCCTTCCATGGCCGCTACCCGCTGTTCCAATACCGCCGTTGTGGGGTTCATAATCCGGGTGTAGATGTTGCCCGGCACTTTCAGATCAAACAGGTCGGCCCCATGCTGAGTATCGTCGAAAGCGTAAGACGTCGTCTGGTAGATGGGAACAGCAACGGCTTTAGTGGTAGGTTCAGGCTGATAGCCGCCGTGAATGGCGATCGTTTCGATTTTCATTGGATCAGGTTCCATGGTGGTCGGAGAAAACAGCTAAAGTCTGGACGCTGAGATCGGCAAATGTCCAGTGAGAGGCGAGGCAAGTTTCATGATGAAGAGACGCTTTCCCGCGCGGGCGCCCGCTATAATGTTCTCAATTTTTGATTCATGGGCCGTATTCCCTTAATCTTATCCGGGGAGCTTAACGCGCCAGCCCGATCCGCAAGGGAACCTGGCGCATTTTTGGCCCTCCGTCGTCCCGGATTTCAGTGGCCGAACGAAAAAACCATTTAACAACCAACGATATAATCAGGAGAAACCCATGAGGTCTGTTCATTCCCATATTGGAGGGTTCGCATCATGGCAGCGATAGGATTGATTATCGCATTGCTCTGCGCGGTCGGCGCACTCATCTACGGCGTCCAGTCGGTCAAATGGGTGTTGGCCAAGGACGCTGGCAACGCCCGTATGCAGGAAATCGCCTCCGCCGTGCAGGAAGGCGCCAGAGCCTATCTGAACCGGCAATACACCAGCATCGCCATTGTTGGCGTAGCGATCGGCGTGGTGATCTTTTTCACCCTGGGCGCGCTGTCGGCGGTTGGCTTCGCCATCGGCGCTATCTGTTCCGGTGTGGCCGGCTACATTGGCATGTATGTATCCGTGCGCGCTAATGTTCGCACCGCCCAGGCGGCGCATGATGGCTTGAATGCAGCGCTGGAAGTCGCCTTTCGCGGCGGTGCGATCACTGGCTTGCTGGTGGTCGGTCTCGGTCTGCTGGGCGTGGCCGGTTATTATGTGTTGCTGTATCTGGCCGCAGGCCAGGTGCCTGATCTCGGTCCGCTGGTCGGCCTGGCCTTTGGCAGTTCGCTGATCTCCATCTTCGCTCGTCTCGGCGGCGGCATTTTCACCAAGGGCGCAGACGTTGGTGCTGACCTGGTCGGCAAGGTGGAAGCCGGTATTCCCGAAGACGACCCGCGCAATCCAGCGGTCATCGCCGATAACGTGGGCGACAATGTCGGCGACTGCGCTGGCATGGCCGCTGACCTGTTCGAGACTTATGCGGTGACGATCATCGCCACCATGCTGGTCGGCAGTCTGATGTTCACCGGCGACGCGATCCAGGGCGCGGTTGTCCTGCCGCTGCTGATGGGTGGCGTGTCAATCATCGCTTCGATTATCGGTTGCGGCTTTGTCAAGGCTAAGGAAGGCGAAAAGATTATGAACGCCCTGTATCGTGGGCTGGCGGTGGCCGGCGGTATCTCCGCAGTCGCTTTCCTGCCCGCCATTTTCGTACTGTTAGGCGATCAGAATCCCTGGGGGCTTTACGGTTCCGCACTGGTCGGACTGGGCCTGACCGCGGCCATGGTGGTCTTCACCGAATACTACACTGCGACTGAATTCAGCCCGGTGCAAAAACTCGCGGAAGCCTGCACCACCGGTCACGCCACTAATATCATTGCTGGTCTGGCGGTATCGATGAAAGCGACTGCTCTGCCGGTGTTGGCCGTCTGCCTCAGTATCGGCCTGTCCTACCATTGGGCGGAGCTGTACGGCGTCGCTATTGCCGCGACTTCGATGCTGTCCATGGCGGGCATCATCGTGGCTCTGGATGCTTATGGCCCCATCACCGACAACGCGGGCGGCATTGCCGAGATGGCGGAAATGGACGAAAAGATTCGCGGCATTACCGACCCGTTGGATGCGGTGGGCAACACCACCAAGGCGGTGACCAAGGGTTACGCGATTGGCTCGGCAGCGCTGGCGGCGCTGGTGCTGTTTGCTGATTTCGAGCATAAACTGACGCTGGCGCATATTAAAGTCGAATTTTCGTTGACGGACCCGGTGGTGATCATTGGCTTGTTCATCGGCGGCATGATTCCGTTCCTGTTCGGGGCGATGGCGATGGAAGCCGTAGGTCGCGCGGCGGGCGCCGTGGTGCGCGAAGTGCGTCGTCAGTTCCAGGAAATGCCGGGCATCATGGACGGCACTACCCGCCCCGATTATTCACGGGCGGTGGATATGCTGACGAAATCGGCGATCAAGGAAATGATTGTTCCTTCACTATTGCCGGTGCTCACGCCGATTGCCGTCGCCTTTGGCATGGCGTGGCTGATGGGCGCCGACGCCGGTCCTAAAGCCTTGGGCGGTTTGCTGATGGGCACTATCATCACCGGTCTGTTCGTGGCGATTTCCATGACCGCTGGCGGCGGCGCCTGGGACAACGCCAAGAAGTACATCGAGGATGGCAACTTCGGCGGCAAGGGTTCGGAAGCGCATAAGGCTTCGGTGACGGGCGACACTGTCGGCGATCCCTACAAGGATACGGCGGGTCCAGCGGTGAATCCGCTGATCAAGATCATTAACATTGTGGCCTTGCTGATCGTCCCCTTATTGGCAAGCATGTAGGATGATGCAATACGGGCTTCACAGCGAGTCCGTATTGCACAGCCCCTTATAACGGGCAGGATGCCCGTTCTACACTTCCTCTATGTCTCTGACTCACTTCAACGCCGCTGGCGAAGCCCTTATGGTCGATATCGGCGACAAAGCATCTACCCACCGGATTGCGGTCGCCGAAGGCTCCATTCTTATGCAAGCCGCCACGCTGGAACGGGTGATAGCGGGCGTTCAGGCCAAGGGCGATGTGCTGGGCGTAGCGCGCATTGCCGGAATTATGGGTGCCAAACGTACTGCCGACTTGATTCCGCTCTGTCATCCGCTGGCCCTGACCCGGGTGGCGGTGGACTTTGAACCGTTGCCCGAGCGTAACGCTATCCGTTGCCAAGCGACCGTGGAAACCCGGGGTTCTACCGGCGTGGAAATGGAGGCGCTAACAGCGGTGCAAGTTGCGCTGCTGACCATTTACGATATGTGCAAGGCCATGGATCGCGGCATGACCTTGACCGATATCCGCCTGTTGGAAAAAACCGGCGGTCAATCGGGGCGCTGGCAGCGTGATTCAACAAAATAAATGAGCGACCTGCTCTACATCGTTGACCAGCCCGCGCTTATTGAATTCTGCGCCGGATTAAACGGCGCATCCTGGCTCGCGCTCGACACCGAATTCATCCGCGAACAGACCTTTTATCCACAACTCTGCCTGATCCAGATCGCCAGCGCTGACTATCTGGCCTGCATTGATCCCATCGCGTTACCCTCTCTGGAACCGTTGCTAACGGTGTTGTGCAACCCGGCGATCACCAAGATTCTCCATGCGGCCTATCAGGATTTGGAGATTTTCCATCATTTGCATGGCGAGGTTCCAGCACCCGTTTTCGATACGCAACTGGCCGCGCTGGTGCTGGGGTATGGAAACCAGGTCGGGTATGCGAACCTGGTGGAGCAGATGCTGGGTGTGACGCTCGACAAAGAACACACGCGGGCTGACTGGCGGCGGCGGCCGCTGCCGCCAGAATGGTTGGCTTACGCGATTGACGATGTGCGCTATTTGCCGGAACTGTACCGACGACAGCAAGCGATGCTGGCGGAGCGGGGTTGGCAAATGGCGTTGAACGAGGATTTCATGGCGTTGACCGATCCTGCGCGCTATCGCTCCGATCCTCGGGAAGCCTGGCGGCGTGTGCGGGATCACCAACGACTGCGCGGTGTGCAACGGGCGGTTCTGCGAGCGCTGGCGGCCTGGCGGGAAGAACAGGCCAATCGCCATGATCGTCCGCGCCGCTGGATTTTGAGTGACGCCATCCTGTTGAACCTAGCGCAGAGGATGCCTGGCAATCTGGAGGATTTAGCGCGCATTCCTGGGTTGCCGTCGTCCACCTTGCGCCAGCATGGCGCGGCCTTTCTGGAATACATTGCAGCAGCGCGCGCTGAGCCGCCCGAACAGTGGCCAGCGCCTCAGCCACGCCGACTGCGCTTGACCGCTAAACAAGCGGCGCGGGTTGATGATCTTCTGCAATGGATCGCGGATCGCGCCAGTGAATGCAGCATACCTCCCCAGGCTTTGGCGAACCGGCGGGATGTGGAACAGTGGCTGACGGGCCTGGATTCTCCATTACGGCATGGCTGGCGAGCTGCAGTGCTCGGACCCCACTGGGGAAGCCCATAACACCTATTCAGGAGAGATTCACCTTGCCAATGAAATACTGCGTTCCATGCATTGGGGATGTTGGTGGGTTTTGAGGGCGGCGCTGTCGCTAGGGCGCTGTGCATAAGCGACTGCCGCCTGCTTTTTTCCAATCGCCCTGTCGAACAATTCTGGAGAAATCCTATGTCGATGCCACTGAAACTCATGGTTCTGACCGCTGCGCTGGGTCTGATGACAGCGTGTGCGACGCCGCCGCCACGAGGCGCTCCGCCCAACTACCATACGACGGGCGGCGCGCTGATGGGCGCAGCGGCGGGCGCCGCGATTGGACATGCCATCGATCCCACTGGCGGCGCGTTAACTGGTGCGCTGGGTGGGGCGCTGATCGGCGGCGCTGTTGGCAATCAGATGGATTATCAGGAACAAAGAATCCGTCGCTTGCAGCGTCAACGCAGTTATGATCCTGGACCGCCGCCTGGTTATTACCGTCGTTACAGACGCCCACCCGCCTATTACGACGATCCGCCTCCTTATTGATTGCAATGTAGGGCGAGTTCATCATCTGTCAGTTCCGACTTGGCAAGTCCCATAGCCCGTAGCCTGTATGAAGCGTGAGCGCCATCTAGACCACTAAAGAACACAAAGTGGAAGCCTGCTTGCAAGCGATTTTGCAGATTATCGCCTGCAAGCGGGTTTCCTGCCTGTCAAAGTTGGGTATTACGCATTGGCCAGCGCTTCATTCAGCGGAATGCCCAGCGCTTCCGCCACGCCCTGCCCGTAAGCCGGATCGGCGGCATGACAATGACAGATGTGGCGCAATTGAATCGGGCGCTCGGTGCCGCCGATGGAGCGCGCGGTGTTCTCGAACAATCGTCGCTGCTCACCAGGCCGCATAATGCGAAACAGATCACCGGCCTGTGAGAAGTAGTCGGCGTCGTCTTCCCGATAATTCCAGCGGTCGGCGTCGCCGTTTAGCTTCAAAGGCGGCTCGCGAAAATCCGGCTGTTCCTGCAAGGCTCCATAGCTGTTCGGCTCATAGCCCACTTCACTGCCCTTGTTGTCATCAACCCGCATGAATCCATCGCGATGAAAAGTGCGGAATGGGCACTTGGGCGCATTAACCGGAACTTGATAATGGTTCACACCCAATCGGTAGCGCTGGGCGTCGCCGTAGGAAAACAGCCGACCCTGCAACATCTTGTCCGGTGAAAAACCGATACCTGGCACGATATTGGTCGGATTGAACGCTGCCTGCTCCACGTCGCGGAAGTAATTCTCCGGATTGCGATTCAACTCCAGAATGCCCACATCAATTAATGGATAATCCTGATGCGGCCAGACTTTGGTCAGATCGAAAGGATGAATCCGGTAGGTATTGGCGTCCGCTTCCGGCATGATCTGCACATAGAAGCGCCACTTGGGAAAGTCGCTGCTTTTGATAGCCTCGAACAAGTCGCGCTGAAAACTCTCGCGATCCTTGCCGACCACCTCTTCGGCTTCCTGGTCGGTCAGGTACTGAATACCTTGCAGCGTCTTGAAATGGAACTTCACCCAGAATCGCTCATTAGCGGCGTTGATGAAGCTATAGGTATGGCTGCCATAGCCGTTCATGTGGCGATAACTGCACGGCAAACCCCGGTCGCTCATGGTGATAGTCACTTGGTGCAACGCCTCAGGCAGCAACGTCCAGAAATCCCAGTTGTTATTGGCACTGCGCAGGTTAGTGCAAGGGTCGCGCTTGACCGCGTGATTAAGGTCAGGAAATTTCAGCGGGTCACGCAGGAAAAATACGGGCGTATTGTTTCCGACCATATCCCAATTGCCTTCCTCGGTATAGAACTTGACCGCAAAGCCACGAATATCCCGTTCGGCGTCCGCCGCGCCGCGCTCGCCGGCCACAGTGGAGAAGCGCGCAAACACCTCCGTCTTTTTACCGACTTCAGACAAGAACCGGGCGCGGGTGTATTGTGAGATATCATGGGTTACGGTGAATGCGCCGAACGCGCCAGAGCCTTTGGCGTGCATCCGCCGTTCTGGAATCACTTCACGATCGAAATGCGCCAGCTTTTCCATCAGCCAGACATCTTGCATTAACAAGGGGCCGCGCCGCCCGGCGCTCAAGCTGTTCTGATTATCGGCAACCGGCGCGCCAGCAGCGGTGGTTAAATGAGTTTTCATCTCGGACATGCTCAAACTCCTGCCAGTCATGCAGGCGACATTGCCTGTACCATTACTATGGCAAAAACTCAGTTTTTAGAAAAATTGAATATAACAAAACAATGGATAGCTTATATCTATTAAGACATCGGCCATCGCCATGTCTTCCCGGTTAACGGCGCGCGCCTTTCGCCGGCGCGTACTCCGTCCAGCGGAAGGAGTATTTCTCTTCCATCCCCGCATGTTGCAGCGTCTGGTTCGTCGCCATCTGGGCGAAGGATCATCAAATCTGGCGATTCCGTTGCTTCGCCACTATCTGATGCCCCGGAAGATTTTCCGGATCGGTCTGGAGGATGAGAATCCCGATGTATTGTCGGTGATCGAGGGACTGAATCTGCCGAGCTGGGTGATTCTGTTGCCGGCGCCATCCTCCCAGGAATTAGCTGTCGGCGCACCCGAACATTGGCTACGCGATTACTGGGGACGCCGGTTCGAGGCCGAGGTGGCGCGCGCCTGGCAGGTGGCGCGTCATGATAATCAGGACCAAGAGGCGTTTGGCGCTCAGGGATTGGCGCAACGCATCGGCGAACGCGGGTTCCGCGAAGCGCGTACCCTGCTCGAACAGGATCGCCGGGTGGCGCTGGGTTTGGATGATGAAACCCTGTGTCGCCAATGGGTCGGCTTTATCACTTACCTGCGTTATTTTATCCCAGGCGCTCGGGCCTATTTTTTTCCAGTCATCCAAGACTGGGCGGCGCTGGATCGCTGGCTGAAAGACAGTGGCCTGGACCTGCCACAGCCTCGGCACGGCAGTCGTTGGCCACATTTGTTGACTCGGAGTCGCCCCTCTGGCTTTAATGACGCTCCCGATTACGAGCCGGAATTACCTCTTTATCTGCCATTTGGTCACAATGATCCCGACCTGGCTGAGGGCGCTAATACTGTCCTGCCGCTGCTGGCAAAACCGTTCTCCTCAGGCAAGCTATCGGCTGCCAGCGCCCATCCGCCCGACCACCGGATCACGCCACACCTTGCATCCTGTTGCCAAGAAGCCCTGCGGCAAGCGTCCACCCTGACGCGGAAACCCAGCGGGCTTGCCGTGTTTTGGCGTAATCTGGCCGGATATCTGACGCCTTTCGTTCTGCCTTTGGCCCTGCTGTTCGATCGCTGGCCTGTTGCATCTGATCGCCAGGCGGCGGCTAGATTGGCGACAGCCATTCGCTTGCAGGGATTCCGCCATGCTGTCCAAAGCGCTTTTCGGGCAGAGATGGCTGGGCGCTATGGGACGGCGCTTCACGATTTGTGCCGGGCCGTTGACCAGTACCGGCAAATGGCCGGTCATGCTCTCCCGACAAGTAAAGAAATGGAGTTTCCGCTGTGGGAGAGTGGGCTTGAGAGAGACGCCGTGATGCGAACTTTGCGCGAGCGTCAGGAGGAAATCATTGAAGCGCTTGCCCATAATCTTGCCGCAACTTGGAAGCTGGACGCGCAATGTACGCGAGTCCTGGAGCATTTGATCGAGCGCTTACTGGACGAGCCGGCCACGGCGTGCGCATCCAGTCCGTATTCCCTCTTGTTGCATGATTTGGAGCACATTTTCCTGGAGGGGCGGACCAATTATTACCGGTTGCAACCGTTGGTTAGGCTGTGGAGTCGCCGCCGGCAACCTCTCCAACTGGGTTTGCCTTTCCAGGGTTCACTGAAAGCCCTGCGCGCCCTGAATGCGGCGAGAACGCGCCTTGGTCAATCATCGTGGTCCGGGGCCGAAGTGGCTTATTTCAGCGCGCCCTTGCAGATTCTGGGTAGTCAGATCAGCCAACGGCTTCGCCAACAGTTACAGCCACGCTTGCGCGAATTGTTCGATGTCGCTGGCTTTCTCCCCAGCGATGCCCATCAGCGGATAGCGCGAAATATTCTTGAGGAAGAATTATTTAAGATCATCTTGCAGCGTTGGCATTTACGTTTCACTGACCTGCGGGACGCGGTGGCGCGCAATGAATTGCGCCTGCCGGATATGGGTTGGCGTGAACTGTTGCTCGGGGACCGATTGGCGCGTTTCGATCGCCGGGCCAGAGTGGCGTTGCCCGGAGTTTATCAACCCGGCGAGTTTTATCTGCAAGGATTGCAGCAATTGAGCGCTCCATTGTTTGGCGCGGCGATAGGCCGCTGGATTACCCGCTTTCTGTTGCTGCCGTTCAGCAGCGCTTTCATCGGCCTGGAAGCTCTGGGTTACGTGTTGAGCATGATGCCGGCGCTGGAAGGTCCAATACGGCTGGTGAATTTCGGGTCGGTGCTGGGGGTGGGTCTGGGGTTGATCTTCATACTTTACACTCGCCAAGGACGGAGTATAGTCGCCACCGTTGCTCGTAGTTGGCGCTGGTTGTTCGTGGAATTCTTGTACCAGCGATTGACGCAGTGGTTGTACTGGGGACGGGCAGCCCGCTGGTTGCGTTATCCCCTGGTTCGGAAGGGTTCGCGCTACTTGCTGGAACCGCTGCTGATCGGCCTGATCCTAGCGCTGCCGCTGGTCGCCATTACTCACGATCTGGATTTGCCTATCGAGGGTTTGCCAGCTTTTCTGCTGACGCTTGGTTTCATTCTCGGCAGCATTCTGCGTAACAGTCCGTTTGGACGCCGGATTCTGGATGGCGTTATTACTTACCTCGCCGGTTTTTGGCGTCGGGTCCACCACACTTTGCTGGTTGATCTGTTTCATTGGGTGATGGATCTGTTTAATCGCTTGATGCATGGCGTGGAACAGCGCCTGCATCGGGTCGACGAGCTGGTCAGTCATCATCGTGACGAAAGACAGAGCGTCATGGTAATCAAGGCGGCGGTTGGGCCAGTCTGGCGAGTGTGCAGCTATTTGATTCACTTCTACGCAGCGGTGCTGGTGGAGCCACAGGTGAATCCGATCAAACATGTCCCGGTCGTCCTGGTGGCTGACAAGCTGATGATACCGTTTTTTCCCGTGATGACGGTGGCGTTGCTGGCGCTGCTGAATCCGGTTTTGCCCGTGTTCATCAGTCTGCCGCTGGCCACGGTGACGGTATTTTTGTCGCCTGGCCTGTTTGGATTTCTGGGCTGGGAACTGAAGGAAAACTGGAAGCTGTACCGTGCGAATCACCCGGATCGGGTGCAACCAGCGTGCTTCGGGCCACAGGGAGAAACGCTGTACAGTCTGCTGCGACCAGGGTTTCATTCCGGCACGCTGCCGCAGGCGTTTGCTGATCTCAGACAGGTTATTAGCCTGGAAAACGACCAGCAACATCCATATCCTCAACGCTTGCGTCAGGCCGAGGCGCGCTTGAGCGAGATTCTGGAAGCGCTTTCGGCATTTGTGAACCGTGAATGGGCGTTCGCCCTCATGGAGCGATGTCGGGAAGCTGGTTATGCGCGCGCCGAGGTTGTGGTGACGAAGTGGACGGCGGCTACCGCTGCGCTCATGATCCAGGTCGCGCTATATCCCGATGGTCGAGAGGGGACCGTTATTGAACCGATTATGCTCGATCTCGATGTTGACCTGCGGGGTGATCGCCTCCACGGCGCAATGCATTTAACAGGCTCCATCGAAGTGCTGGGCGATGCGGAAGAAACTTGGCTGAAAACGGAAGCAGCGCGCTTTCTACGGCGGGCGGCCTGTCCGAATTGAGGATGTTGAAACGAGGTCCATTTCAGGCTGTTTCATTTTGCAATGCGCGTCATTTATCTGTATTGTGGTTTTTTCAGGTGTCAATAATCAGGCCAGTGCGCGCATTAATCATGACATGCAAGAGCGTCTCATCCTCCCGCCAAGCAACGATTTGCCAGCACAAGGTTCCATCTTCGTCAGTGTAGAGCGAAGCTGAATCGGGTTCGATAAACGAGGCGTTGGCGCGCGCATTCAGGGTTTCCAGGGCAATTGGCATTATCGTATCGAGATCGCATAGCCAGGGACCCAGCCGCAAGGGCGAGCGTAGCAGAGAATCCGTCTGCATGGACTGCCATTCACTTTCGTCAGCGGCTTGTTCAGACTCCCGCTCCATAGCCGTGACTGTCATCAGTCTGGCATCCGAGTCAAGCATGACATCGAAGCCGCGCAGCCGGCGAATACGCCGCGTGTCATGGTAGAGAATACTGCGGAATGAGTAACTGAACTCACAGGGAACTATAACTCCAGCCGCATCGCGATCCAGTTCCACTGTTACGCTTTCCAGTACGGCGCCAGGATCGGTGTGCTGAGCCAGCGACCGGACAATGTTATAGCCAACCCCAACGGTAGTGACCGGGCCGATTTCCGACGGAATAGGCTGGCGATCAACCACAATCGAGATAGCGCCGCCGCTGAACTCATTGGCGTCAATGCCGTGTTCGGCCAGCAGCTGGCGGGAACGATGGTCAGCAGCGCGCAGATATAAGCTGGCGAGTGGCCAAGCCTGTCGCCAGACTCCAGCCAGCGCTCCCCAAAAACGCACACGGACCTGGTTCTGGCCAACAACCGGCTGCATCCATCCCTGTTGGATCAATGCTTGCGTTTCGCGAATATAATTATTGGCCAGTATGCTCGCTGGATCCTGGGCTGCCTGCTTGAGCCTGGCGTATTTGACCGCTTGCGGCAGAGAGGCCACCAACTGGCGATGCACCACATAGAGCGCGCGCGGATCTCGAATATCCTTGAGTTGCAAGCGGGCCAAGTAGGCAGGCGCTGGCAGACTATAGGGCAAATTGAGGTTATTGGTGGTCAACATCCGATCATCGTCGAAATCGGTTGAGAATTCGACGAATTGACGGCAAGGCGGCCTACCCTTCCTGAATTCGACGTAGGCGATCATTGCCCCGATGCCTTGTTCGGATTGGGTCAGCAGCCGCAGCCACAACGCCGCATTCAGGATTGTCTTATCACAGCGGAAATCGCCCTGGCGGATAAAGCCATCAACCGCCAGCGCGTCAGTCGCATCGGTCAGGGCAATCCAGGCGGCATCAGGCAGATCTGCTTCGCGCAGTGGGACTAAATCAGGGCGCATGGGCTGCCGGAGGCGCAGCGCCAAGGGAACGCCGATCAGTATTTGTATCAGTAAGGCAGGCGGCGCGATTAGCCACTTAATCAGGCGAATCAGTAGCACGAGCAGGTAGGAGGGCAGTAGCACGATTACGCGCAATAGCGATAGCAGGGATGGGCGCACGGGTGATCCTTGGGATTCAGGTTTCGTCATTCAATCGGCCAAGGCTGAAGAATTGCCCCTGACTCCAGACTCCATAAATACGATCGCCAGCAATGGACTGTTCTTCGCCTAATTCCGCCAATTCGACAAAAACCGCCCGACTTAACAGTGCGCGCAGCCGGCCGCGGATATGGAGATAAGGCGCGGGTTCGCCACCGGAAACGCGGTATTCGACGTTGAGTGGATGGTCCGGGCCAGCGGTCACGACATCGCCCACATTCGTGGTGAACGTCAGGCACTGATGAGCGCCAGTCCCGGTTGCGTCCAGCCGAATAGCGAGGAATGGCGCGTCATCGACCCGGATCCGCCATTTTTCAACGGGCGTTACCAGATAATATTGTCCATCCTCATCCCGGCGCAGGATCGAGGCAAACAGGCGAACCAGGTTTTCACGCTGAATTTGGATGCCTTCGTGACGCCAGACGCCATCGCGGGCGATGCGCAGGTCCATATCGCCAAGCAGGGGAGGGTTCCAGCGATCGACGGGCGGCAGAGAGCGAGAGTTTAGTTGAGCCGCTAGCGTGTCGGGATCAGGATCAAGGTGGGGCATGAAATTGGATCACAGTCAGTGGTTGGATTCATAATTATAGTGAATTCCAACTACCGCGACGGATCCGTAAATCAACAGGACTTTCGCGCTATGAGACGTCTGAACGGGCAAGATGCCCGTTCTCCCTCTACAGTTCTTCAGCCTTCGACCGTAATCCGCTTTAGATCACGGTAGATGCGGATGACTCGGTCTGGGAATGACGAGCGCGAACCCAAGCTTCCGTTATAGCGCAGCAACGCCCGGCGCAGATTGCCGGAATCGATGTTAAGGTAATTCACCAGAATCCGCGAACCGACGCGGATATTCTTGGCCGGATCGAATAACTGTTGAGAACCACCAATTTCCCTGACTTTGCGGGTGTGTGAGCCGGGCATGACCTGCATCAAACCACGAGCGCCAACCCGGCTGACCGCTCGCTCCTTGAACGTGGATTCGACCGCGATGACGGCCAGGATCAGTTCCGGGTCCAACTGGTGCTGTTCAGCGTTACGAATCGCTTCGCGCACGATATTTTTAGCCTTGTTTTCAGAAACCTGATACTCGCGTTGAATATGCCCGGAGAGACGGGTGATTTTCCGCTGCTCAGCGGGCGAGGCGGCAGTGGAGCTGGCGGCGGTGTCTTCCGCTTCCACGGCCGTAGCGACATCAATGGACTCATCGCTACGGACCATCTCCGGCGATTGAGCCAGCGTTGTGGCGGGCATGAGCATGACCGCGCACAGCAGACCTGACTTAAGGGTCAGAGCAAGTCTTTCCTTGACGCATTCGGTGAATTCCATAAAGACCTCCGTCGTTAATCAGCACGAACTGATAGTGCTCGATGGACTCGTGTTCCCTGTCAATGAGAACTCCTCCCTGGATCGAGCTGGATTACTCCAGTCGTCCCCCAAGTCCGACCTAAGCAACTCCGGTTTGGGGCGCCAGACCCAGCAACCGGTGTCGCCTGACGTTCCTGAGCCGGAGTCTCAATAGAGCCGGCTCATGGCAGGAACATACTGCAATACAGCATTGCGGCTTTATGAAAGCACAGACGAAAATTGTTTTGCAAGTATTTAATTGCCTAATGAATACTTCAAAATGATTTCAGAAATAATTTCCAATCATTAGTTATTTAATTTTTTATATTTAAAATCAGTTTATTAAATAAAAAAAGCGCTTTTCAGTATTAAATTAAAAATTAATTTATAAACAACAAGTTAAAAATTTTTATGTTTTTTTGGCAAATTGAGACATTTTGGCCTTGTTGGAAGTCCAGAGGTGTCACTGACATTTTTTCTGGACGATACGCGGTAAAATTTAAATTTTATATGATTATCAGTCATTTATTATATAAAAGAGAGATATATTAACTTATTGAATTTTATCTGTAATGTCTTGTAGAAAGCTGAATCTTCAAACGAAGAGACAAGCGAGAATTGGTTGCCGAATGGAAGAGTAAGTTGCTGCTAACCAGCAAGGTAGATGAATTTGAGAGAAAGAGACTTCGCAGTCGGATTGGGAGGAGTACAATATGGATGGTAGCAAGTGTGCCAAGATGCACAATAAACCGATTAAGTTACTGATTTTATTTATTCAGGAAGAGTAGCATGGGCAATCGACTTTCCAAAATCTATACCCGAACCGGTGATCAGGGCACAACCGGGCTGGGCGACGGCGGCCGGGTAGCCAAGGACTGCCCGCGCATCGAAGCGATTGGCGCGGTGGATGAGTTAAACTGCGCCATTGGACGGGTGTTGGCGCATGACTTGCGAGGACCGGTGCGCGATTGCTTGCAGGACGTTCAGCACCGGTTGTTTGACCTGGGTGGCGAGCTGAGCATTCCCGGCTATCAAGCCGTGAAGGATGAGGATGTGGCTGCACTGGAAATGATGTTAAACAGCTTCAACGAACAACTTCCTTCCTTAAAGGAATTTATTCTGCCCGGCGGCGGACGGGGAGCTGCAGATTGCCATATCGCAAGGGCCATCTGCCGGCGCGCTGAACGACGGGTCGTTTCACTGGCGCGTGAAGAAACGATCAATGAACCGGCCCGGGTTTACCTGAACCGGTTATCAGACCTGCTATTCGTGCTGTGCCGGGTCATTGTCCGCGACGAAGGCGGTCTCGAAGTGCTATGGCGCAATCCTGGCCGGAGCTAACATCTTAAAATTCAAAATCTTCAATCCAGCCCCAGTTTTTTGAGCCGATAACGCAACGCCCGGAAACTGATGCCCAATTTCTCCGCAGCAGCGGTCTTGTTATAACGAGTGGCTTCCAGCGCGCGCATGATGGCCGCTTTTTCCAAACTCTCCAGATAGCCCTCCAGATCGCTGACGACTGGCGCCGAGGGGTAAGGCACGGTCTTTGGTTCAAAGTCAACCGGCGCGGGCAAATCGCGCAATGGTTCGGCGGGAACAGGTTCTGGAGCAGGCGCGCTGGCCGGCGAAGAATGCGGGGAAGTCGGTTCCCTAGCCGGCAACAGCAGGTCGCTCGCCTGGATCACATCGCCTTCACACAACGTAAAGGCTCGCTCCAAAATATTTTCCAACTCGCGGATATTCCCTGGGAATGAATAGGTGCGCAGTGCCGCCAGCGCGGTCGGCGCCAGTTTCGGCGGCGCATCGCCGATATCCTGACTCAACCGGACGAGAATCGACGCGGCCAATTCCGGAATATCATCGGGATGCTCGCGTAAACTGGGCAGCCGCATCTGAATTACATTCAGGCGGTAAAACAGGTCTTGACGAAAAACGCCGTCCTGCACCAGCGCTGTCAGATTCTTATGTGTAGCGCTCAGAATGCGCACATCGGTTGAGACTTCAACCTGGGCGCCCACCGCGCGCACCGCGCGCTCCTGAATCGCTCGCAACAGCTTCACCTGCATGTGAGCCGGCAGTTCCGCAACCTCATCCAGGAACAGGGTGCCACCCTGTGCGGCTTGGAACAACCCGCCCTTGTCCTGGGTCGCGCCGGTGAAACTGCCCTTTTTATAACCGAAGAACTCGCTTTCCATCAGATGTTCAGGAATCGCCCCGCAATTCACCGGCACAAATGGTTTATCCGCGCGCGGCCCCGACAAGTGAATCAGTCGGGCGGCCAGTTCCTTGCCAGTGCCTGACTCGCCATTAATCATAATCGGCGCTTGACTACGCGCCAGCTTGGCAATCAATGCGCGGACTTCAGCCATGATCGACGATTGACCTAGCAGAACCGGGCGATTATCACCAGGACGGCCCTCACCACTGCGATTGAGTCGCAATGCAGTCGATACCATGCTGCGCAATACTGCGAGTTCAAAGGGTTTTGATACAAAATCGAAGGCGCCAAGTTTAAGCGCCTCTACCGCGCTTTCGACATTGCCATGTGCAGTGATGACCGCCACGGGCAGGCTGGCATAGTGCTTTTGAATATGCGCCACCAGTTCCAGTCCGCTGCCGTCTGGCAACCGCAAATCGGTAATGCAGAAGTTAAACGGCTGGCGTTTGAGGAGCGCGCGCGCCTCGTTCAGGTTTTCCGCCAACAGGCAAGTGACGCCGAGTGGCAGCAGAGTCATTTCGATCAATTCGCGGATGTCGGCTTCGTCATCCACAATCAAAGCATTGCAGGCATCCATCAGTCCTTCTCCGATGCGGAATGGGTGGGAGCGAAGTTGATGCGAAAACAACTGCCGCCCTCGGCGATAGGCAGGTATTGTAATTGGGCGCGATTGGCTTCGCACAACTCCCGGGCCAGATACAGGCCCAAACCGGTGCCCTTGGCCCGAGTGGTGAAAAAAGGTTCAAAGAGGTGGGAAATATTTTCTGGCGCGATCCCAGGCCCCGCATCGCGCACTTCTACAAACGGTCGTCCATGACTGTTTTCGCGGCCAGCCCGTAGCTCAATGCGTGGAATTTGATCCGACCGCACACCGTGTTGGCAAGCGTTAGTGCAAAGATTCCAGAGCACCTGCCGCAGTTGATGGGGGTCGAAGACCACAACCAGGTCAGCCGGATCGACCTGTTGGCGCCACTGGGGCGAGGGGCCGTCAACGCTGCGCAAAAGTTCTTCACTGAAAGTGTCCAGCCAGGGTTCTAGCGCTAGCCGTTCCGGTTTAATCCGATCGCGCCGAGCCAGGTCAAGGACATCATTAATAATGCGGTTAGCGCGTTTGACGTTATCATGGGCGATCTGCGCCAGCCGTTGATCGCTGGCGCTGGCGCTGGCGCTGGTTGATTCCTCCAACAACTGGACAGCGTGACTGATTGCCGCCAGTGGATTGCGGATTTCATGAGCGATGCCGGCTGTTAAACGCCCTAGCGCCGCCAGCTTGATCTGCTGCAACTGCGCAGCCGTCTGGTCCGAGTCCTCGAGCAGAATCAGGATGCTGGCAGCCTGATGACCGCTGAGGCGCGTAAAGCGGGGAATCAGTTCCGGGCGATATTCAGCAGGTCGAAACGGAGAGACGTCAGGATTGCCTTGACGCAGCCAAAGCTCTAAGCGCTGGGCTAATGGCAACGATAATTCGTGTAATGGCATACCTGGCGCGACGTCCGGTATGTCGAGCCATTCGCGAGCTGTGTCGTTTAATAGTTGGACTTGACCCACGGCATCGACCACCACCACTCCGTTTTGCAGGTGACGGATAATTCCCTGATTCAACTCGGCGATTTCCAACAGCTCCCAGGTCCGCTGTCGCGCCAACGCCTCGCCGCGCCGGGCGCGCTCGGCCAGTGCGTGAGTCAAGCCGGCAGCGATGAACAGCACGGAACCCAGAACCCCCAGGCGCACCCAGTCGTCGCTGGTATTGCTCAAGCCGTTCCAAAAATCGATCCAGGAATCAGGTTCGCGTCCCAGGCGAACCAAAGTCTTGGCAGCTTGCCAGCGATCCACCAGCCAGGAAGCGGTTAGCAGGAAGAAACCCATCGCGGCGGCCAACAGCGCCGAAATGAGCGGCAGCAGAATAGCGCTGGCCGCCACCGCTGCAATGAGCAGGCTATTCAAACTGCTGGATAAACCGCCCGAGGCGTTGATCATAATGGTCAGCGCTGTCAGGTCAATGAGCAGTTGCAGGTGGGCCTGTATCGAAAGACGGGGGCGCCGCCAGTAACTACCCGCGATCGCCACCATCGCCACTATCATATAAACTGCCGCCGTACTCAAAAACAACCGCGGCTCCTGCTTGCCAAACAAGCGGTTTTGTTCGTCCAGCGCAAACGCCGCCAGTAACAGCGCCGCCAGGATTAGCCGATAGATATTGGTAGCGCGAAACACCCGCCACAGATGGCGGCGATCCATGAAACGGTCGGTCTGGAAACTAGCGAGTGGGTTGGATAAGGTCATGACAAAATGGCGCGCAGCAGCGACTCTCCAGTAAAGTAACGATACAACAGTTATTCTAATCGCTACAGACCAGCGATGGATTGATTTTCGCTAGTCTCGCGCTGGCGGATCGATAATCTTGCAATCAAGATTATGGAGATTGGGGTTTTTCAGGATACAATGCTGGCTTCAACACAAGAGGGGGATGTACTCCATCATGAACCTGCACGAATACCAAGCAAAAGAACTTCTCCAGCAATTTGGCGTGGCGATTCCCAAAGGCATCAAGGTCACTTCCCAACAGGAAGCGATCGAAGCCGCCAAGGAAATCCAGCCCAACGGACCGTGGGTCGTCAAGGCCCAGGTTCACGCCGGCGGCCGCGGTAAGGCAGGCGGCGTCAAGTTTGTCACCACTCTTCAGGACGTTGAAGCGCAGGCGGGCCGGTTGCTCGGCTCGACGCTGCATACCCATCAGACCGGGCCGGAGGGCGTTAAGGTCCACCAGCTGCTGATCCAGGATGGCGTGGACATTGCTAAGGAATATTATTTGAGCTGCCTGGTGGATCGCAGCAAGAAGCGCGTTATCTTGATTGGCTCTTCCGAAGGCGGCATGGACATCGAAGAAGTCGCCGCCAAGACGCCGGAAAAAATTCTGACCCTGACCATTGATCCCACCGCTGGCATTCAGCCCTATCAGGCCCGCGACCTGGGTTTCAAGATGGGCATGGGCAAGAAGGAAGTGGACCAGCTGGTCAAGGTAGTGAGCGGCATTTACAACCTGTTCGTCCAGAAAGACTGCAGCATGGTCGAGATCAACCCGTTGATCGTGACCGCCGACGGCCAGGTGATGGCGCTAGACGCCAAAGTCAGCCTGGACGACAACGCGCTGTACCGGCACAAGGATACTGCAGAAATGCGCGATCCTACCCAGGAAGACGAGCGCGAACATATCGCCCACGAAATCGGCCTGAACTATGTCGCCCTGGACGGCAATATCGGCTGCATGGTCAATGGCGCTGGCTTGGCGATGGCGACCATGGACGTCATCAAGCTGCATGGCGGCGAACCGGCCAATTTCCTGGATGTAGGCGGCGGCGCGACCGCGGACCGTGTGGCCCGCGCGTTCAAGCTGATCCTGTCTTCTTCCAAGGTCAAAGCGATCCTGGTCAACATTTTTGGCGGCATCGTCCGCTGCGACACGATTGCTGAAGGCATTATCACTGCGGTCAAGGAAGTCGGTTTGACCCTGCCGGTGGTAGTGCGTCTACAAGGCACCAATGTGGAAGCGGGCCGCGAGATGTTGGCCAAGTCCGGCATGAATATCATGGCCGCCGACGATCTGACCGACGCCGCCAAGCAGGCAGTCGCCTCTGCGCAGTAATCCAGCGCGCCTCCGGTTTCCACGAACAGAGAGAATAAGACGACCATGAGTATCCTGATTAATAAAGACACCAAGGTGATCTGCCAGGGCTTCACCGGCTCGCAAGGCACTTTCCATGCTGAACAAGCGATCGCTTACGGCACCAACCTGGTGGGCGGCATCAGTCCCGGCAAGGGCGGCAGCGCCCATCTGGGCAAGCCGGTGTTCAACACCGTGTATGAAGCGGTCGCCGCCACTGGCGCCGAAGCCAGCATGATCTATGTCCCCGCGCCTTTTGCTGGCGATGCGATCCTGGAAGCGGCGGACGCTGGCATCAAGGTTATCGCCTGTATTACCGAAGGCATTCCCGTCACAGACATGCTAAAGGTCAAGGCAGTGCTGACCAGCAATTACCCGGATGTCTACCTGATCGGCCCGAACTGCCCCGGCGTCATCACTCCGGGCGGCTGCAAGATGGGTATCATGCCTGGCCATATCCATTTGCCCGGCAAGATCGGCATCGTCTCCCGCTCCGGTACGTTGACCTACGAAGCCGTTTGGCAGACGACTCAGGCGGGCTTGGGTCAGAGCACCTGTGTGGGCATCGGCGGCGATCCGATTCACGGGATGAGCTTTGTCGACGTGCTAAGGCTGTTCAAGGATGACCCACAGACCGAGGGTATTGTAATGGTTGGCGAAATCGGCGGTTCCGCGGAAGAGGAAGGCGCTGAATTCATCAAAGCCAATATTAAGAAGCCAGTGGTGGCTTATATCGCGGGCGTCACTGCGCCGCCTGGCAAGCGCATGGGTCATGCCGGCGCTATCATCATGGGTGGCAAAGGTACGGCGGCGGACAAGTTTGCGGCCCTGGAAGCCGCCGGCGCCAAAATTGTGCGCTCTCCGGCGGACATCGGCGCGGCGATGAAGGTTTTTTTTAGCTAACAGCCGTTGTTGAAAGTTCAGCGCGGGATACGATAATGAAAGCGTATTGTGTCCCGCGCTTTTTTATTGCAATGGATGTTAGCGGCAATTGTCTCTCTCCCGCATTGGGAGATAGAAATGGCCTATAACCGATTTACCATAGAGTCCATTAAAAAGAACTTTGGCGTAAGGATTATCGGCGATGTTTCCCTGTTTGAACCGATTGTTCCGGTAGAACCGAGCGATATTCTGGCTCGGTTTCTTGAACGCTATTTACCATTGGGCAGCGCGATTGGCACAGAAAAAGCGCGATCGGAATTTATTATTGCGCCAATTTTGGCCGAAATTACCGAACTCACTCATCACACCGTCAGCCTGTTTTCCGGGGTGGAATTCGATGTCGATGAGGAAAAGGGTTTGACGGGAAGATGTGGCTTTATCTTTAGCGCTTCACCGGTTCGATATACTGTGGAAGTCCCCGTCCTGGCCGTCGTTGAGGCTAAAAATGATAATATCAACAGCGGATTGGGCCAGTGCATGGCTGAAATGATCGCTGTGCGACTCTTCAACGAACAGGAAGGGCATGCATTTGATGTTTCTTATGGCGTCGTCACCACAGGCAGTGTGTGGCGATTTTTAAAATTGCAAAATAATGATATTTTTATCGACAGGCAGGAATATTTTATCGATAACCTGAGAAACTTGTTGGGCATTTTGATGGAGATTGTTTCAAAGCATACCTCCTGTTTATCCTCTGCTTCCGGTAAAAACCAATGACTGATCGGGATTCACCCTTCCGGGTCGTTATGGCCCAACTGGATTTTCTGGTCGGTGACCTTGCAGGCAATACCGACAAAATCATCATCGCCGCTGCTGAGGCTCGTGACCGGTTAAACGCCGACTTGATTGTATTTCCCGAACTGACACTGACCGGTTATCCCCCCGAAGATTTGTTGCTGCGCCCGAGTTTTATCCGCCAGGTAGAGCCGGCGTTGCAGCGACTGTCTAATGAAATTCATGGCATTGCCGCTGTGGTCGGTTGTCCATTCTCAACCCCGGAAGGGTTGCGCAATGCCGCTGTGGTTCTGGCGAATGGCGCGATTCAGGCCCGCTACTTCAAGCAATGGCTGCCCAACTACAGCGTATTTGATGAAAAGCGTTATTTTACGCCTGGCGAGGATCCTGTGGTGTTTGCAGTCGCTGGAATGCGTGTGGGCGTTACAATCTGCGAAGATGTCTGGTTGCCGGGACCCGTTGCCCAAGCTGCCGGAGCCGGAGCGCAACTGCTGATTAATCTCAATGCTTCGCCCTATCACGCCGGCAAGGGCGAGCAACGGCTGGCGGCTCTGCGGCAGCGGGTGCGCGAGGGCTGTATCCCCATTGTTTACGTCAATCTGGTCGGTGGTCAGGACGAACTGGTTTTTGATGGCGGTTCGCTGGTGGTGGGCGCAGATGGCGTCTTGACCCAACGCACGCCCTTCTTTGCCGAAGGACTGTATCCGGTAGACTTTGAGTTATCCGCCACCGGGGTGAAGCCTGTATCGGCTGAAGTGGCTGGCGAACCGGGAACGGAAGAAGGCGTCTATCAGGCGCTAGTCCTGGGGGTACGGGATTATGTCAACAAGAACGGCTTTCCCGGCGCGGTGCTGGGTTTGTCCGGCGGCATCGACTCGGCATTGACCCTGGCGATCGCCGTCGATGCGCTGGGCGCGGAGCGGGTTGAAGCGGTGCTAATGCCCTCGCGCTACACAGCGGAGATGAGCAATAGCGACGCGGAGCAGGAAGCTCGAACTCTTGGCGTGAAATATCACATCATGCCGATTGAACCGGCGTTTCAGTCTTTTCTACAAATTTTGCAGCCGGTGCTGGCCGGATTGCCGCCCGATACGACCGAGGAAAATATCCAGGCGCGTTGCCGGGGCGTACTGCTGATGGCGATTTCCAACAAGACCGGCAAGCTGGTGTTGACAACGGGCAATAAGAGCGAAACGGCGGTTGGCTATTCTACGCTGTATGGAGATATGGCGGGCGGTTTCGCACCGATCAAGGATGTGTTGAAAACCATGGTTTACCGACTGGCGGTCTGGCGGAACCAGCAGTCGCCCGTCATTCCACAACGAGTGATCGACCGGCCGCCCTCGGCGGAACTGCGCCCGGATCAGACGGATCAAGACAGCCTGCCGCCTTATGATCTGCTGGATACTATCCTGCATGGTTATGTGGAGCAGGATCATTCGATTGATGAACTGGTGGATGCGGGTTTTGACCAAGCTATCGTTGAACGGGTCGCGCGTTTGGTGATCCTGAACGAATATAAACGTCGTCAGGCCGCGCCAGGCGTGCGCATTACTCCGCGCGCTTTTGGGCGGGACCGACGCTATCCGATCACTTCGGGATTCCGGCGCTGAGTGGTAAGGCGTCTCTAGCCTTTCTTAGCCTCAAGATGGGGTTGCATCTCCTGCAACAGTCCCTTGAACACCTTGGGATTGCCGGCCACGATGTCGCCTGACTTCATAAACTCGTTGCCGCCGGTGAAATCACTGACCAATCCACCCGCTTCCTGCACCAGCAATACCCCCGCGCCGATATCCCAGGGTTTCAGATTCATTTCCCAGAAACCGTCCAGACGCCCCGATGCGACATAGGACAAATCCAATGACGCAGCGCCGGCGCGGCGAATCTCCACGCATTTGCCAAACAAACTGGTGAAGAAACTCAGATAGGCTGGCTGGCGCGCTGGATGCAAAAACGGAAAGCCCGTTCCAAGCAGTGCATGCTCCACGCTATTGACTCCGCTGACCCGGATGCGCCGGTCATTGAGCTGTGCGCCTTCGCCGCGTGATGCGCTGAACATCTCCTGCCGAATTGGATCGTAAACCAGCCCCGCTTCGAGCCGGTTTTTATGGCGAAAGGCGATGGAGATGGCGAAGTGTGGGATGCCGTGCAGGAAATTAGTGGTGCCATCCAGTGGATCGATGAGCCATTGATATTCATCCTGCCCGGTTTGCGCGCCGCTTTCTTCGGCCAAGATGCTGTGGTTGGGGTAGGTCTTGTGCAGGATCTGGATAATCTCCCGTTCAGATTGTACGTCCGCTTCACTAACGAAATCATTGCGTTTTTTTTCAGTGACGTTGAGCCGCTCAAGATGGTCAAAATGGCGGAGCAGAATACGGCTAGCGCTCAGTGCGGCGCGTTTGGCGATGGTCAGGACTGGATGCATAGCAGGCTAGGGGTGGTTGAATAACAAGAGCAGCCGGAATATCCGGTGTGGAACTTCATGATAGCAGAACAGGGTCGTCCTCGAACGCCAAAGGCATGGTCTTTCTCCCGAAACAGAAAATTTTGACACAAGAGTCGATTTGAACCAGTTCTTCAGACTGTTTATCGCTTTTGAAGCCATCTATTTCAGATGATATTCGATTATACAAATTTGATTCAGCCACTAATATGCTACGATAATAATGAATGATAGGAATCTCATAAAGTTGAGATTTTTGAAGTTTGATAATTTATGTGGCATGTAGATTGCTTACATACAACCTGACACAATGTCTTGATTCAATCCAGATTTAACCTAGGTTAGGGAGCGTATCGATGAAACTGAATAACATCATGATCACCGTATTGTGGATTTCTCTACTGGCTATTCCCCCTTCCACCCAAGCAGGCAATGATGAAATACTGCGGGGATTCATGGGCATCATGCAGGAGATGCAAAAACAGTCGGGAGCTGACGCGGATCCAAACAGTAAGGCGATTATGGACGCGTTCGGTAAGGCAATGGGGGGCAAAGGCGACCGTGACCGTCAGAGAAAAGGCAAAGGTGACCGTGACCGTCAGGGCAAAGGCAAAGGTGACCGTGACCGTCAAGGCAAGGGCAAAGATGACCGTGACCGTCAGGGCAAAGGCAAAGGTGACCGTGACCGTCAAGGCAAGGGCAAAAAACGTCAGGCAAAAGGCGACCGGCAACGTCGTCAGAATTAACTCCTACCACAAAATTCGCCATCCCGGCGAATTTTTTCAAAGTTTTAATTAAACACTGTTCATATAAAAATTTCCCCACTATACTCAAGACTGTTTCCTTCCCCTGTTACTTAAAGCGCCCGGAGGTGTTCCATGGCTAATTTATTCAAGCGTATTAGTGATGTACTCACCGCAAATCTGAATGATCTGGTTGATCGGGTCGAGGATCCGGAGCGGATGATCAAGCAACTCATTCGTGAAATGGAGGAGAACGTCAACAGCGCTCGCGAAGGCGTTATCGACGCCCTCGCCAGTGAGAAGCAGCTTGCCAAGGAGTTGGATCACCAGCGCCGGCAGGCGGATGACTGGTACAACCGGGCGCGACGAGCAATGGAGAATGGCAATGAGATCCTGGCGCGGGAAGCGCTGATGAGGAAAAAAGAACACGATGACATTGCCAGTAACCTCCAGGCCTCCTGGGAATCCGCCAAACGGACCAGTGAACGGCTAAAAGCCCAAATGCGGGCGCTGGAAACCAAGTTGGAAGAGGCGCGACTGAAAAAAGGCAGTCTGGTGGCGCGACAGCGGGCTGCCCAGGCTCGTGAGCAGATGGATCGAATTAATGACCGGTTTCAGACCGGTCTTGATCTCAATCTTTCTTTTGATCGAATGTCGGGGAAGGTGGATGAAATGGAGGCGCGGATGGAGGCGCGAGCGGATCTGTATGGGGAATACAGCCAGGTTGAAAAGGAATTCCTGAAAATGGAAGTAGATAACGAGGTTGAAACGGAACTGGCGATTCTTCGGCAGGAAGTGCGAAAGGCAAATTAGGAGTTTTCAGTTTTAAGGGTTTTCTCACCTGATGGGGGTGATCATGGACTGGACGATTCTCATTGTTTTGGTCGGGCTATGGCTGGTTTCGCCGATTGTGCTGTTGATCGCCCTTATCATCTCGCGCCATCAATTGGCCGAGGCGCGGCGGCAGTTGGCAGCCTGGAAGCAACAGGTGCGGGATGAATTGCTCGATAGGGAACGATCTTCCAGCCCGGCAAACGCGCTTCGATCCAGCGCCAGCGTCACAGAGCCTTCACAACCCATCCCGCCTATACCTCGTTCGCTGCCGATTCCACCCGCTCCCGTTATTCCATCGCAGCAAACTGAAGCTGCTCAGTCTCCTCTTTCAACCCCTCTCCCGTCTGCACCCAACGAACAACTAGATGCCGATTGGCGTCCGGCGGAACCGGGGCCTTTGGAAAAGGCGTTGCAGACGGTGTCCGGTTGGCCGGGATTGATCGCGCCATTTCTGGTCCAGAATATTGGCTGGTTTATCGGCGGATTCTGTTTCGTAGCCGGAGCGCTGTTTCTAGTGGCTAACACCAGCGGTTTTATCAATGCCTTGGTCGTGTTCGCCAGTCTGCTTACAGCGACTATTTTTCTCATTTGGGCGGGTTACCAGTTCCGTCGCGCCCGCCCGGAATTGGTTGTCGCCAGTAACGTATTGCTCACTCTGGGTTTAATGTTGGGGCCGCTGGATTTGGCGGTCACCGTGCGCTTGTTCAACGCCAGCAATGGACAAATTTTATGGCTGGCCCTCAGCGTGGGGTTAGCGTTGTTGGCGCTGGCCGCATTTGCCTGGATGGCGCGGTTAGCCAGCGCACTGATGGATCGGGCATTGCCGGGACGCTACACCGGTTTATTGACCGCGCTGGCGGGGATGCAGCTCGCTGCGCCCCTGGCGGCGATCCTGCCGGATTGGCGGGCGTTGGCGGTGTTGCATATTGCGTTGCTGGGTCTGCTGGGTGACGGGTTACGACGCTTCGTCAGCGAATGGCTGCGACAGATCTTTCTGGATCGTCAATGGACGGGCTATTTCGCTGCCGGGATGCTGGTGTATGCGGGGACGGTCTCTTTCGTCCATTTGACCTGGATTTGGCCGGATTCATTGCCGGTGGGCTATTCAGGGCCATTTCTGATGGTGTTATGCCTGCTGCTGTTCCCGGTGGACGCTGCACTCAAGGAATGGATGCGCCAATACGCCTTCCTGTCCCGATTCAGCTTTGCCCTGTACGGCTTGTCGGTGGTTGCCATCGTTATGGCCATTCCGGCGACCCCGACAGCGCTGTTAACCCTGGCGCTGGGGAGTGCGTTGTATGGCTGGATGACCTGGCGCTATTTGACCCTGTTGCCGCTCTATCTGCTGTTGGGCTGCGTCGTAGGACTGTACGGATATGGAATTTTGCAGTGGTTGCCTCCGGGCTGGCATTTACTGGCGAGCCTGCCGGGCCTGTTCGCCTTGCTGGCGCTGAGTCGCTGGGCGCACCTGAAAATATGCTCCTCGCAGAATTCCGGTTTCCTAACCATCGCCTGGCAATGCCTGCTGGTATTTGGGGCGCTGCTGATCGGCTTAACCATCTGGAGTCTGGTTTGGAGTGCGCCAAGCTGGCTTGGATTTGCCACTGCCGCGGCCGCCGCGCTACTGGGTTATGGCGCAACCCGCTGGGCGCTGGGATGGCCGGACGCTGATCCGCAATGGGCGTATGCCGATGCCGGCGTTGCGGCGCTGGCGGCAATTGCGATCGCTTACACGCCAGACGGATTGTTGTTCGGTTGGGTCCTGCAAACCGCGCTGGGTTGGCTGGCGCTGGCGGCGTTATGGACGGGGTTGGGTTTGCATGATCAACGACAGTCGCCGATCAGCCGGCGGGTTTGGATCAAGAGTGCCCTATTGGCTATCGTCGCGGCGTTGACGTTAGCAGGCGTCAATCTTTGGCCATTCTGGCTGGGCCGGTTGGAACCCATCTTCTTGCTGGCGTTGGCCAGTGGAATTTTATTATGGATGAGCCTGGGTTTGCGCCAGCAATCGTTGTTCTATGGTACGTTGGCGCTAATCGCTGCAATCGGGGTTTTGCTGAAACGCGGCTATTTTCCCGCTCCCGGCGCCGGACTCATCGAGTTCCTACTGGTTTTTGCGCTGTGGTCGATTTTGTGGTGGCTGGACTGGCGCGCGGAGATACGTGAAATTTTGCGCGCTGAGGTCGGAGTCGATGAAAACCAACTGGAAGTCAGTGTAACTTCGATTATTCGCGGACCGCTGGAACAAGCGATGGCCTTGTTATGGACCATCGGATTGATGCATCTGGGGTCACGCTTGCTGACGGGCTATCCGTCGCCAACATGGCCTTGGATCGCTGGACTGGCGGCGATCAGCGGCTTGTTGCTCATCGGGTGCCTGCGCTGGTTTTATGGAGTCGCGTTACCCATGCTGCTGGGTTTGGCGGGATGGCTGACGGGATTGGTGTATCTGGAGCTATCGTTGCCCGGAATAGCTGCGGCGGGGGTTCTGTACGTCCTGGTCGTCTGGCGCTTGAGCGTTGTCGCGCTGGATCAGCCATTGACCTGGCGATGGGCGCGGCTGCTGCGTTTCACCGTACCGGGCGGCGCAGGCGGTCGCCAGCGCGTCGAGGCGAGTTTGCACGCTTGCGCCATGCTGGTCGCCACCATACCCGTGGCGGTCAGTCTAGCGCTGGGGATACTGGGTCATGTTGCGCCGCAACTGTGGCCGGCCCTGGGTGTCAGTCTGACGTTATTCGTGCTGGCGGGTAATCGTTACCGGACTGCAACGCATGTTGGCGCGGCATTGATGACATTGACGCTCGGTGTCTGGTTGGTGAGCGCCTGGCTGAACCCGCCTGAGTTATTCATTCTGGGTCAACCGCTGGTCAATGTAAGTTTAAGTCTGCTCATGGCGCTGGCGGCGGTCAAGTTGCAATCGCAGCGCGCTGCGCCTTTCGCCCATTACCGTCACCCCTTGTGGATGATGGGCGGACTGCTGTATGGACTGGCGCTGGCCGGAGCTACACTAGGCATTTTGGTCAAAGCGCCCGGTCTGCCGCTGCTATTGGCGTTGCTCTGTGTCGCGTTGTTCCCGGTGACGCGTCCGCTCGCGAAGGGCGCTATGTGGCGTGGCCTGGGATTAGTGATCTTGATCAGCGCCCTGGCGTGGCGCGTTGCTGATCTGGTTGGATTTGCAGTCTGGGACGAAGCCTGGTTCAGTCTGAGTTGGGGCTATGCGCTCTGGAGCATCGGCAAATTTCTGTTGCCGTCCTGGAACGCGCGCTTTCCCGACTGGAAGGTCACAGTCAATCCCTGGCCCTGGCTGGGACTGATAGCTGTTTTATTCGGCGCATGGACGGGGTTCGTCGCTGGGGAACCTGCGCTGGCCATATTATTGGCAGGATTGGCGCTTTACACCTTCCTGATGGGCTGGCAACGGCAGGAACGATTCTGGTTTAAGGTTGGACTATGGTTTGCGCTGGCCAGCAGTTATGCGCTCTGGTTGTGGGATCAACCCTTGACTTGGCCAGCGGTGATCGCGGTGTTGCCCTGGCTGGCCTTGCAAAGCGGTTTGCTGTGGCTGTTACTCATACGGAGTCAGCGGACGTTGACCGTTTGGCTCGATGCCCACGATCTTCAAGCCGGCGCCAAACGGTTTCGGCGCTGGCCGGATATCGCGGAAGCGATTGGCGAAACGACGTCCTGGCTATGGCTGGCGACTTTGCTGAGCTTAGGGCTGCATATCGCCGCCGTGGCGGCCTGGCAACTGGGACTTGGAGTCTGGCCGTGGTATTTCGGCCTCTTCACCGATGCGCTGGCGGTGGGCGCGACGTTAACCCTGTTGCTAATTTTGACTGGGTTAAGGGCTTGGCGGAGTCGGGATGAACCGAACCGAATTTACACGACCGTGTTGTTGCTTTGGGTGTTGGCGGGTTACGGGCGACTGGTTGTATTTGGCCTGACGCCCTGGACGCCTTGGGATACTACTGGATTGCTGGCCGGGGCGGGCGCGGCTTTCCTGTTGTACCAGTGGACCGGGTTACGGCCCTTTTATCATCTGGCCCTGGGATTGCCGTTGCTGGCTTTGACGACCGCGCCCTGGCAACTCGCCTCGCCGTGGACGGGTGGGACGTTGTTGGCCGGAGGTCTGCTCTACTTGTCGCTGGCTGGGACAATGCGCAATCCATTGCCCTTTTATCTGGGCGTGTTAGCTTTGAATGGCGCGATTTACCTCTGGGCGCCGCTTTGGGCGCAACAGTATGGATTGTGGCAGTTCTATCTCATCCCGGCAGCGGTGTCGGTGCTGGCCTTGCTGCATCTGCATCGGCGGGAGTTGCGGCCCCGGGTGCTGAATGGGGCGCGACTGGCGGCGTTGAGTGTGTTGTATGCCGGGGCAGGACTGGATGTGTTCCTGCAACCGCAATTGTGGGTGTTCGCGCTGGCGTTGGCGTTGGCGCTAGCCGGCATGTTAATCGGTATCGCCTTGCGTATCCGCGCTTTTCTCTATGCGGGTGTGGCGTTTCTAGTGCTGAATATCAGTGGGCAACTGCTGCGCTTTTATCCGGAACAAGGCATGAGTCGGGCGCTGATTCTGCTGGGTCTGGGTGCATCGATTACCATGGGGATGGTGCTGTTCAATCTCAAACGCGAGGCGATTTTGCAGCGAATTCGGATTGCGCGGGCTGATTTGGCCGGGTGGGAGTAGCCGATCCATAGGCTTGCCAACGATTATCCCTACATTATCAACGAACTGAGCGTTAATCAAATTGTCTAATAACTATAGAAGACCTCTTTAGAGACTCTAAATTTATAGAGGAGGTGCGGCAATGAACGCGGAATG